>Ga0316204_10000157_pt1 | contig 281831 bp, 251 predicted proteins | sample 6monrhotite_MG_2_FD_205661 | JGI IMG/M metagenome (GOLD analysis project Ga0316204, IMG submission 205661) | Microbial mat bacterial communities from mineral coupon in-situ incubated in ocean water Damariscotta River, Maine, United States -... | ecosystem: Environmental > Aquatic > Marine >... | reverse complement strand
TTACAAATTAAAGGAGAGAGTTATCGAATAAGAGAAAAGAAACAGGCTGGTTTAATGGAACGACAGACCATATAGTGGATCACCTTTCAACTGGTGGAATGGATCAGTTTTGAGTTGTTGTTGACAGCAGTGAACTTTACCAACCATTTCCGGTGTAATAGTCATAGTTTCTAAGCTGCCTGTACGGCAGTGAACTACTGTTTAGCTTTAGTAGAAAACAATGTGAATTTCTAAGCTGCCTGTACGGCAGTGAACACTGTTTTCTGCTACTCTCATAGATATAAAATTTTCTAAGCTGCCTGTACGGCAGTGAACTTTAAATCACTAGCAATTAAAGTGAGGGGGTATTTCTAAGCTGCCTGTACGGCAGTGAACATACTTTCTGAAAACCTTCGAAATAGCTGTCATTTCTAAGCTGCCTGTACGGCAGTGAACTAAATAGCATGAACATTAAATCATTCATCATCTTTCTAAGCTGCCTGTACGGCAGTGAACAATTTGACCAACCTGTATTCTAAGTGTTGTTATTTCTAAGCTGCCTGTACGGCAGTGAACAACATGTTTACTTTTGGAATAGAACAAAATATTTTCTAAGCTGCCTGTACGGCAGTGAACTGCGCCAGCTAATTCTTGCATTGTCTATTTCATTTCTAAGCTGCCTGTACGGCAGTGAACAATGAAAAGGAACGGTTTTGGAATAAACAAAGTTTCTAAGCTGCCTGTACGGCAGTGAACTGTAGACGGCGTATCCATGTATGCCGCCAATTTTTCTAAGCTGCCTGTACGGCAGTGAACTGTAGTATAATGAGCAAAAAAATAGTTACAACAATAACTTAGCTTTATTTTATTGATTTTACCAATAAAAAAGTCGCTTGCTGTAACTTATTGATTTTATTAGTTTGTTAAAGAGCGTTAAAAATAAAGGTTAAATCTAGGCGGCTTTAGAAATATCAATAGAAATTTCAAAACCTACCATCGATAACATGTTAACCAAACGATCTACGGTACACTTGTCTATTTTTCCCTTTAAAACATCATTTAAACGAGGTTGAGTTGTTCCGAGCTTTTTGGCTGCTTGCGATTGAGTCATCCCTGATTCTTTAACATAAATAGAAAGCGCAATCATTAATTGAGAGCGCAGCTTTAAGTTTGCTCGCTCTACTGGATTTGTTTCCAGTGCATCCCAAACGCTGCTGTATTCTTTACTCATTTAGCATACCTCCGTAATACCAATTTATACCTATTTTTGGCTGTATTAACCTGTGATTGAGACGTCTTTTGACTTTTCTTTTCGAAAGCGTGTAGCACATGAACTTTTTCATCAAATTTAGCTAAGTATATGATTCGATATTGTTGCCCTACTTGGACTCTTATTTCTCTTACACCTTTACCAATAATAGAAAAAGGCTTCCAGTTTTCAGGCTCTAGTCCACGCTGAACGCGATCTATTTCATACCCCGTTCTTCTTTTAGCAATTTTAGAGAAGTTAGAAATTACCTCTAAAGAATCTCCTTCAAATATTACCTTTTTCATTTTAGTCCTTTAAAATAAATATATCAAATTTGATATGTTTCTTCCTTAGAGGCAAAGTTTTCCAATTTTAATAGCCCTTCATCATCAAAACCAAGGAACCGTGGCTGTTTTGCTAAGGCCAAAGTAATCAAAATCACCTTCAACCGGATTAGTTAGAACTTCGCCAAATTGAAGATAACGCCTATGGTTTTGCCCGTTTGAAGCACTTACTAATTCGAGGAAAGGGTTATCAAGTCCCGTTTGAAACATTTTAGCTTTATAGGCTTTGACTTCATCCTCTGAAATTGAACCACGCTTTATCAATCGCCTAAGTTTTGATTCTGTCATATTAGATTGTATACGAGAGATATTTCTATAAGACACGTCGTCAGGCGTTGCCTGTATAGCATTAATAGAACAATAACCTTTTAAGCCACCTAGCCAATCTGTAAATTGTAGTTCGGTAAGTTTTGCTTCTGTTCCATGGAGTCTAATCACATCGCCTAGCTTAGTTTTATAACGCGGAAAACTGACTGCGATTTCAGTTGATTTTAGAGTGAATAGTGCCTTGTGGAGTTTGGTGTAAATTTTATTGCGAATAAAATAAATGGGGACTTCTTCATCTGGTGATAGCTTTATATCTATATAATATTTCATTTGTTAGCCTTTTTCTTTTCACCGCTAAAAACACCTCCACGAATTAGCGTAGCCATCATATAATGCTTTTCTGAATCTGTGGGTTCTTTATCATTCATCCAATTTTCAAGTACTTTATAAAATGAACCGTTATTTAAAGGGCGATATGCCTGACCTCTAACGGTAACAGAGCCATAAGGTTCTACAGCTATTGGTCCTGATTTATCAGCTTTAGAATGCCAATCGTCAATAGTACGAATTGCATTGCCTATTTTTTGTGAGTGCATGGCTGCTATTTCGTTATCGGCATCAGCATTTAATTTATATAAAACTTTACCCTTTTCACTTTTTTCCATATTCATATCTTGTGATGGGTATACCTGCTGACCATTGCCTAATTTTGAAAAAGCGACTACTTTAATAAAAGTAAATTTTTCACCTGTAGTATCACTAAGCCCGTCTTTAATCGCATCCGCTAATGTATAAATATCCGCACTATTTTCATCAAAATCAGATAATGTAAAATCATAAGCATTGAATTCAAGTGGAACATTTCCTCCATCAAGATAAACCAGTATTTTAACGTCATCTGCGCCAACACGATTTCTCCATAAAAAACGTCCATTAGCAATATTGATAGCGTAACGTTTAGCTAGATCATCAAATTTGTACGCCTCACCATAACTTGTGATTAACCCACTTAACTTCTTATCGTACTCAGGGTTATTACAAGCCGATGACTGCGCTAAATTCCCTAACACTCTTAATGTCCAACTGACTTGTAAAGTATCGGTATTAAATGGTAGTGCAGCATTATCCACTGTTTGTGGATTTGCCTGCGCAATATCTTGTAAAAATTTCGCATGATCTTTATGCTCCTCACTGCCGCCAGCTTGCCAGTGAGATTTAGTCCCCCTAACAGATTTTTCTTCTATTCTTATTGGTTGCCATTTTTCAGGACTATTTATCTCTTGCCAGTTTCCTGAGCGCATCACAGCATCTGAACAAAGTAATTTTGCTTCAAAAGATAAAATGGTTGGGGTTGCAAATTCAGCAGTATTTTTAGTCATTGTTACTCTCCTAACTTTCAAAAAATATTTCATCAATATCGTCTGTTAATTCTAATTTGTCGTTATTGTTTATAATCTCTTGCTTACACAAATAATAACGTTCGTTTTCGTACTGATAGTGCCATATAGCACTTTCTAAGCTTTCTAAATGATGAGGACTTAACCACTCCCCTATGCCATAAATAGCTTCGGTAAAGCAAAATGGTGTTTTTTTATCTCTACTATTTTTTACTTTTCCAGCAGGGTACACGCTAGAAATTGCTTGATAGCCAGTAGTGATAGGAACCAAATACCCTGAATTAGGTTTTTTAATATAATCCCAATGGGCTTTGGTTTTATTTGACAATACTTCGCCTTCTTCAGGCTGTGCTTCTGCTTTATATTTTATAGAACAAAAATCAAGCCACGCATCAAGCATTTCAGCATTAGGATCATCTTGTTTTAGCTCTGATAAATGCTCGTTTAAATACTGACTTTTATCCATCAATACAAAGCCAGGTAGCAATCGACGGCGGCACTGATAAAAAGCATTGTCATCTTGAATATTCTCATAGATTACATCTTTAATATCCGTTATCACTCCGCCTGCTAAACGATGGATTAATGAAAGGTTTTTAATATGCTGCTCCATATCTTGCTTATCAGCATCCGTACCACTAAATCCTTTACATTCAATAAGCAAAGAGACAGTTAAGTGCATTTTTCCTTCTTCAATGACCGGTGGAGTTGAACCTATATTTTTCTGCTGATATTGTCCAGCCGCAGGATTTTTTGTTTGACTAAAATAAGCATCGCTGTACCTATCTGTTTTGTATATTAACAATTGATGTTGATGTGCAATAACCGCACACCCACCTAACGAAAGACCATGTGACTTCCGTAGCTTTCTTGATAAAGCATGTACAAAACCTAAAAAGCTTGTAATTGCAGGGAAACCATAAGTAATGCCTGCAACACAATTTGCTGCTTGTACTTGAATATTACTTAATGTGATATAGCTACTCATTTGCTTTCCTCCCATCCTTTATCAAATAGGCCAAGGCGCTTTTTCAATAACTTAGCCCATTTATTTCTTTCAAATTGCACTAGTTTCATATCCTTATTACTTAACTTACTGTTCATACATAATCCAAAGTCCTGACATACCTCATCTTGCCACTGAGCGCTTTTTCTTTTTTCTTGGAAAACTTGATCTTCTCTACCACTGTCAAGCCACAGCGCATGAGCTTCTTTCAATGTTGATTTTTCACTCCAATTAGGCGGCATAGCTTGAATTTCTAAAACGTAGTCAAATAAAATATTAATAACATCATTGATATGTTGCTTAACGTGATCGCGAGTAGCTTTATTACCGAACTCTTTATTTTGCAATCTAATAAGGTATTTCTGTAGATCTTTAGTCGGTTTCCACGCTCTTTTTTCAAATTCACCAGAGAAAATTGTTTTTTGATTAAGAGGAGGTGTTTGTATTTTCTGCCAAGTGGGCGGCATTGATGGTAGTAAATAACGCTTTCCACGTCTTTTACCATTACTTAATGATGCATTACTATCATTACTCGCAGTAACCTTCAAAATAGCTTTCTTTGGGTATGCGATGAAAGTATCGGGGTGATATACGCCTTTATTTTTATGATCTCGAATTTCATTCATAACGCTATCAAAATTTAATCGATCATAAACTTCCTGTTCTAAACTTGATGAATTCATTGGGGCTAATAAATGATATTCATCATTGACAGGGAAATATATTTGCTTTGCCAAATAATGCGTTGCGACTGGGTTTTGAGTGCAATACAGAAAAAATCCCTCTCTCCATTTTTCAAACTCCTTATCATCTACAGAAAATGGCTTGAAAATATTTAAATCCTCAATGGTTACAGCTTTGCCAATAATTTCTTTTCCATGTAAAAATAAAATAAATTTACTGATCGGCGCTAATTTTAAATCGGGATGCGCCACATCCACCTGTAACTTTTTAATAGATGAAGTTGATAAGTAGTCATTTTCATCATTATTTTGATAAAAAATACTCGTAGTCCAACTAATACTAGAATGCGTTAGCTTTGCTACATGTGTTGCAATAGATATTGCCGTGTCTTTAGAATTTGCATTTAAACTTATAGCATTATTAACAGAGGCATTTATCCAGTCTCTTATTTCCCCATTAGCAGACTTTTTTCTTTGCTCAAGCATCTGTTTTTTCAGTTCGATTAATTCATTTAGCTTCTTTTTTTTAACCTTGTCCGTAAGTTTTTTATTCGTATCAAGCTCCTCCTGCTTTTTATTTATTTTGTTTTTTAATTTGAATAAATCAGACTTATCATAAATAGTCTCAAAAAATTCAAACATTGTTTCTTTATTTGTTAAATTAATATCCGTCATTAAACACTCCTAAAAAATGGTGATAAGACCATTGAGTCACTTTATCTTTCTTCACTCGCAACCTTAACTGCCCAAATCTTTCACTAATTTCTTGTTTTGAATAAGCAAATTCATCAGCCATACTTTCGTAAATTTCTATTTCATTAAGTTCAAACCAAGGCTGATTACCTTGGCAAAAGTGCAAGTTTTCAACTTCTTTAAAATTACCCGCAGAAGGATAAATATAATGATTATCTTTCACATCTTGTAAACACCAAACAATTTCATCATACTCTTTAATACAAAGTGCATAATTTTCATCTTGCTGTGACTGTCTAAAAGGTTGACGCTTTTGTATTTCTGCGCACCACGTCAAATCGTTAGCCCACCAGTATTTAGCATTTTCTTGTTCATTATCGCCTCCTAATAATCGCTGTGATAAAGCCCAATGTTCCATTTCAATAAAATCATTGTATTTCCCTTGCAGTCTAGCTGCATCATTTTTTAACTTGCCTGAGAATTTTATTCTAGGTATAGAATTAATTTGATCTAAATACTTATCATCTAATACATTTTTTATGTTGGTATCAATCAACTCACGTTGATTATTACCGTAAGTCCCTAGTGTTTCAAAGCCAGAAACACTTTTCCCATAGGGTAATTTTTTACCTCTAAGCGCATTAATGTTTTTTGTAAATATTAAAAAGTTATTTTCAGCTGGAGGCTTTTTTCTATGTCGTTGAATACGACCTGCGATTTGTATCAGTGAGCGCATAGAGCTTGGTTCAGTTATAACCCAGTCATAATCATGATCTCGTCCTACTTCCGCCACCGATGTTGCTAATACAATAAATATATGATGTTTTTCAGTTTGTTTTAACGCCTGTTTTATTTCATCTTGTTGCCATATTGATTGCTCATCATAACGAGTTAAAATTACATCTAGTTTACTTTCAATATGATGCCTAATCGCTAACGGGAAGTTACTGTGATAAACACAATAATGAAGACAGTAATTCTCTTTAGGAGGCATGTTTATTAGTGTTCTTGCTAACTCTATCAAAGGATTAATATTAGCAACTTTAACCAGCCCAATACTGATAGTTTGACCAAACTCATTTTCTTGATGATGATTATCATGTAAATCAGGTACGGTTTGAGAAATTTTATCTGCCATGACAGTAATCGCGTCATCAGGTTTATTACAATCAATATCTAAAAAGGTAGCCTTGCGTAATACAGTACTATCCTTAGCTAAGGACTCAACCCTAGTTTTAATAAACCCATTATGTTCTGTACCAAAACCTTCACTGATAATCTTTTTCTGAGTTGTAAACTCATCAAACCAAGCACAACAAATTTTTTCTTCCATTCCCTCTTTATTATTTACTTCTGTGTAAGTTTTCCATCCTTGTTGGTATGCCTGAAATAATGCCATAACCAATGCAGGTGGCATAGTTGCTGTTGATAAAAGCACTTTCGAGCCTAGCATAGCCGCCCAATTAACTAAGCGACATAATGCTGGTAAGTCATTTAAACCAAAATCATCAGGCTCATCAAGCACCAAGTCAGAAGTATATAACCGCAACATGGGAGCTATTTGCTTACCACCACGTACACCTTCTGTTGCAGGTATTAAATGATCAATCGTACTCACTAGAAGCGGTGCGTTAATCAACTTTTTCATTTTAGGGCTTTTTTCTAACCATTTCGTAAGTATTTTATTATCAACAACACCATCATATATAACGTCTTGATCTTTTGATAAATCCTGTGAGGATGCACTGCCATTAAAGTTATCTAATACCTTTTCTTGTTGATTTGTAAAAAGATCTTGTACCGCTTGAGAGCCTATTAATATGCCATAGTCTTCTTTTTTTAGTTCTAGCATTTTAGCCAATGCTTTACCTGTTTGTAAGGTTAGCGTTCTTAAACCTAAAGCAATGCTGAATCGACATTTATCTTTTTCTGACAATCCAGCCATAATCCTAGCATTAGCAATCGTTTTACCTTTGCCTGTTGAAGCCATGTTGATACCAAAAAAACCATGCCGTAATGTTTTCTCTCTTATTTTTTTAGCCAATTGATATGAATCTTCTTGCCAGGCAAATAGCTCTTCCTCTTCATCATTTTTAAAATTAGCCTTCGTAAATTTTTTAGTTATCGTAATACAAGGTAAATTGTCTTTTAATGTCGGTAAACTGTGCACCAAATATTTTGCATTTCTAGCAACGCCAATATTATGCTCATCTAACTTTTGTTTGTATTTTTTATCTGCACCCGTATTCGCCCAATATTTATAATTTCTATCTTGCCATTTAGTTGTAGCTGAACCAGCTGAATAATAATGATCTGATAGCATTAGACTCATACGTGCCATATGTGCGATAAAACGCTGATTAAATAAATCTTCTGTTATTTTCTGTAGATGCAATGCCTCTTTAGCAAACTCACTTGCTTTTACTTGCCATAAAGCACTGTTGAAAGGTGTTCGGTTTTCTATCGTCCAGTTCATTGCAACATCTTTATTAGTAAAGTCACTATAATGATTTGTAGCATTCCAAAGAACGTTAAATTCATTATTTAACCAGCTGTCAATATTTTGGTTTTTCTTTGGGTATTGTGGATTATTACTAAATTTAGTTGATGATGGGTAAACAGGTAAGCGATGATGAGAAACTACCAACCAAGCAACCAGCTTTGCTAATGGTGGTAATTTTTCAAAAATATTATTAGTTCCTTCATCAATACCATCTCTTATTAAATTATTTAAAACCAACTTTTCAGTATTGTTATCCACATCCACCAAAGCCTGCAACCATTCCTTATCTGATTTATCTTTAACAAAAGCTTGAAATAGTCTCAAGCTTAACCACTCATGACGATAAGGTTCAAATATTTTCCCTTTAAAATTTTTATCTAATTTTTTTTGAAATAAAGGATTAGCTTTGCCGAAGTCATGAAATAATCCTGCTATTGCTGATGCTAACCCAATAATTTCATAGTATGGATTTTTCTCACCTTCACCTATAAATTTTTGCTGCTGCGTATAATTCACTGGCACAACACCCTCACTATTAAACTTATCCCTATTCCCCACAACCCAAACCAACTCACTCCGAGATCGACTTCTAATCCAAAAACAACTCACAGCAGTATTCTTTGACGCTGTTTTTCTCAATAGTTTTTTAACCGCATTTAAGCCTTCATTGGTGATCACTGTCTGCCAAGTATTATCACCAATACGATTAGCAAAACTATCTAGCACCCGCCTAGTTTTATTAAGCGATTTCTTTTCACATTGAGAAATAAACGTGACCATCATACCCGTTATTAGTCCTTATCATCCCAGATAAACCCTATGCTTCTACTATGAGTTTTTTCGGGACTCATCAAATTTCTAATGACATCAAATACCACTCTAAATTGTTGGTCATATTTTTCTTCTAATTTATCAAGTTGTTTTTTTAGCTCAGTATTCTCTGCCAACATTTGTCGTAAACGAACAAAGGCCCTCATTATTTCCACATTAACAGCGATAGCCTGTTTACTCCTGAGGACGCTAGATAGCATTGCTACACCTTGTTCAGTGAAAGCATATGGCGGATAACGTCGACCTCCTCGCCCTTTTGAGGTCACAGTTTGTGACCTCAAAATTTCATGCTCTTTATTTGTCAACTGAAACATAAAGTCTTCGGGAAAACGGTCACTATTCCTTTTAATAGCCTGAATAAGTGCCTTAGTCTCTACGCCATAAAGTATTGCTAAACTACTATCGATTAACACTTTTTGACCACGTATTAATGTAATTTGCTTTTCAATCGCCTGTAATTGTTCTGTCATCCTAACTTAACCTCCATATCATTATTTAGTGCGAGCTTTTTTACGTTATCAAACATGAAATCCAGTGCTTTATGATCGGTAAAAGCCCTCAAACATTGCTGCCTAAACTCTTGCTCTGTTGCTTTTTCTTTGGCACAAATAAACGCCCACGGCAGCACTAATGTATCCTTAATTAAATCGGCCACATCAAATACCAATGCGCCTCTTCTAGTTTTTCCATGCATTACCGCAAAGCCATGAGGAATACCTAAAACCCATAGAGTTGTAGCGGCTAAACCATAAGCTAAGTAGTTTCCGTGATTTAGAAAATCATTAGCGAGATCGGTCGACTCTCTTTCTCTCACAAAACCACTCATTTTGACTCTAGTAGCAGCGAGTTTATAAAGTTGTTTGGTTAAACCTGCTTCGAGTTGTAGCAGCTTTCCAACCTTTGGAGCCTTTTCAATATTAACTATGGCGTTTTTCAATAGTCTTGTAATATTATCCTCTTGGATGTCGAAGCCTTCTGCTTTTAAGTCGCGATCTTTAGACCAAATTCTTTGCATATATTCTATGCGAGCTTTTTGAAACTGCTTGGCTGCGGTAAGACGCCTTTGTTCATCAAACCAAAAGGACATCCAACCTTGAATATACTCAGTGGGACGATACTCGCTTTGCGGAGTCATCCACTCGATTTCAGTTGCCATCAATAATGGCGTTGCTCCTCCACCACAAAAACCAACTAAAACCCCAGCCTGAGCCAACATTCGCATGGCTGCTTGAGTAATTGAAGTGCCTGTACCCAACAAAATGCAAGTCGTGTTGGCAATTGGGATATTCCAATACTGATTTTCTTTTTTTTCTTCCGTTAAATAGAGAACACGTCCATTTTTTTGCATCACGCGGCACATTTCCAAATAGAAGATATTGGCGCGTTTAGAATGAAGGATAGCTTTAAGATCGGTTAACTGTTCCATGTTTTTAGGTGTCGATGCTCCCTGTTAATTTAGACCACTATATCAAATATTCAGAGAAAACCTATAAAATTAACTATAAACTGACGGTTTATTAAACGGATAATTGATTTTGGTCAGTTATTTATCAAGGTTAGCTTCTTAAACCCCCCTTGCATTCCCCTCAAACCCTCTGTAAAATCGCGCATCCATTAAATGTGTATGGTATTTGACCAATTTTGGCTCATTTGGCGATGCACAGCGATATAGAGAAAACATCATGAAAGCAGAAATACACCCAAATTATGAGCAAATGACGGCAACTTGTAGTTGTGGCAACACGATCGAAGTTGGTTCAACGCTATGTAAAGATATCAATTTAGATATCTGTTCAGAGTGTCATCCTTTTTACACTGGTAAGCAGAAATCTGCGGAAACTGGTGGAAGAGTTGATAAATTCCGTAAACGTTTTGCAGCTCGCTCACTTAAAAAGTAAGCAAGACTCACAAATCGAGTTACAAAAAAGGTGCTTCTAGCACCTTTTTTATTGCCTAAAACCTACTAAACAATGATTAGAAAGATCGTCGGCGATAATCTCTGTATTCAGGCATCCAAAAACTTGCTTCAATTCGCTGGCTGAGTTTTTGATCGGAGGTATGAGTCGCTACACCATCGGCCATAGCTTGCTTGGCAACCGCGACGGCAATTACTTTACTCACCTCACGTATTTCATTCAGGCTTGGAAGTAAATCAGTCGATTCACCTTTAACCAGTGGTGAACAACTAGCTAATGCTTCACTAGCGGCCATAAACATTTGCTCAGTGACTCGTCTTGATTTGGCTGCTATAACGCCAAGACCAATCCCTGGGAAAATATAGCTATTATTACATTGGGCAATAGTATGAGTTTTACTGAGATGGTCTACTGGCTCAAATGGGCTTCCGGTTGCAACAATCGCGTTTCCTTCTGTCCATCTAATGACATCTTCTGGCAGGGCTTCAACTCTTGAGGTTGGGTTCGATAAAGGTAACACAATCGGTTTTTTACAATTGGCGTACATGGTCTTAATAATTTCTTCGCTCATTAAACCGGGCTGACCGGAAACACCAACTAAAATTGTAGGCTTTGATTCTCGAACCACATCTAATAGACTAATTTGTCCATTTTCATTGCAACTCCAAGAAACGACTTCCTCTCTCGATTTAGCAAAATCTTGCTGGAAATCTCTCAAGCCTTCCATATCTTGGGTAACAAGCCCGCGACTACTCGTTAAGTAGATCTGACTAAGTGCTTGTTCTTTAGAAAGCCCATCTTGAACCATGTGTGCAACTATTTGTTCTGCTATACCACAACCAGCCGAACCAGCGCCAACAAAGACTACGCGATGCTCTTTTAACTGAGATTTTTGAGCGTGACAAGCCGCTAACAATGTTCCCACCGTCACACAGGCCGTTCCTTGAATATCATCATTAAAACAGCAGAGTTTATCTTGGTAGGTTTTTAATAAGGGCGTAGCGTTTCCTTGAGCAAAATCTTCAAATTGAACTAAGGCGTTAGGCCACCTGTCCTTTACCGTTTGAATAAACTGATCGACAAACTCAAAATAGTCATCACCGGTAATTCTTTTATGACGCCAACCCATATACATAGGATCATCAAGTAGTTCTTGATTATTTGTGCCCACATCTAAAGTCACGGGTAGAGTGTATGCTGGACTGATCCCTCCACAGGCAGAATACAAAGCAAGCTTTCCAATGGGAATACCCATACCACCGATACCTTGGTCCCCTAAACCTAAAATTCGCTCACTATCGGTCACAACAATGACTTTTACATTCTGCTTAGTGGCATTTTGTAGCATAAAGTCCATTCGTTCTCGATCAGGGTAAGATAGGAAAACCCCTCTTTTGCGTCGATAGATTTTAGAAAACATCTGACAAGCGAGCCCAACGGTTGGGGTATAAATCATCGGCATCATTTCTTCGAGATGGCTAGTGATCAAGCTGTAATAGAGAGTTTCATTAGTATCTTGGATGTTTCTTAAATAGATATGTTTATCAAGATCGTTATCGAACTGAGAATATTGAGTGTAGGCGCGAGTCGTTTGCTCCTCAATCGTTTCAATTGTATGAGGCAGTAATCCTTCTAGATTAAATTCTTGTCTTTCTCTTTCTGAAAAAGCATTGCCTTTATTTAGCAAAGGCGTTTCTAAAAGAACAGGACCTGCATAACGAATGTAGAGAGGGCGTTTTTCAGACTTATCAGGAGACATATTGGGTCACTTTTTTAATTTCTAATCATCGATGAGCACTCAGAATCTAGCCGAGAGCAGTTAAGGTAGATTTTAGTCTAATAACTGCTGCTTAACAAAAGACTTTAATGGTTAAACTGAGAATATTACCATTTAGTCTAACTACTCAGCATAGTAGCAAAACAACACAGACTTTAACCGATGCTTGTTATCCCTTGCTGCTTGGTTCAAAATAGCCATCTTTTCAAATTTTAGTTAACTAATATAACTGAGTCCTTCTGTAGACAAAATGGATACTCAAAAAGACCTAAATAAATCAGATAATGGCTATCGGTTCGTAAGCGTTGCTTTGATGGTGCCGTTGCGGAAAATTTTTGAGTACAAAATTTCATCAGATTCTGGCATAGAACTACAACCCGGTATGCGAGTTAACGTCCCTTTTTCTAGTAGCAGTAAGATCGGTATTGTTACCAAAATTTCATCTTCCTCTGAATATCCTATCAATAAAATCAAGGTGATTAACCAAGTTTTAGATGAGTCACCTCTGGCTAATTCTAAGATGCTCAAACTAATTAATTGGATGCAAAACTACTATCACGCGCCTCCCGGAGATGTTTGGCAAACCGTACTTCCGACGGCTTTGTTAAAAGGTGAACCTTGTCAACAAAAGCGTTCTAGTTGTTGGCTGATTACCGCTCAAGGAGTGACTGCTTATGAAGAAAATCAGATTGCTAAAAATGCCATCAAGCAAAGGCAAACATTACAAACTTTAATGCAAAGTCCAACAGGGATTCCTCATGACCGTTTATCCAATTATGGTTTATCCCTAACAGCACTTAAAACATTGGCTGGTAAAAAATGGGTAATAAGAGATTACCAAACAACTGCTAGCGAAGAACAAACTCATTCGGTTAACTTACCCGATGGTATTCAATTAAATACCGAACAAACTGATGCAATCGAGGCAGTCTGTCATGAACTTAACCAGTTTAAAACGTGGCTTCTTTTTGGTGTGACCGCCAGTGGGAAAACCGAGGTCTATTTACGAATTATTGAGCAGATTATTTCTCAAGGAAAACAAGCCTTGGTGTTAGTGCCTGAAATAGGGTTAACGCCGCAAACGGTCAGCCGGTTTCAAAAACGCTTTAACACAGTGATTGAAACCATGCATTCTGGTATGACGGAACAACAACGATTACAAACTTGGCTCAAAGCTCGTTCCGGTGAAGCAAAAATTATTATTGGTACTCGCTCTTCGTTATTCGTACCATTAAAAAATCCGGGTATTATTATTATTGATGAAGAACATGATAGCTCGTTTAAGCAACAGCAAGGTCTGCGATATTCGGCAAGAGATATCGCAATGGTTCGAGGGTCGATTGAAAACATTCCGATTTTGTTAGGTAGCGCGTCGCCATCTTTTGAATCATTAATGAATGTTAAGAAAAATAAAATAGCACTGCTTAATCTGTCACAAAAAGCCATGACTCATAAAGCACTTAGTTATCGAATTATTGATTTAAAAAATCAGCCGATGAAACAGGGTTTATCTTTTGCGCTGATTGATTCAATTAATCATCATTTAAAACAGCAAGGGCAAATCTTACTATTTTTAAATCGACGAGGTTATTCACCGGTTTTACTTTGTCATAATTGTGGTTGGAGTAGTCAATGTAAACGATGCGATACTCACTTTACTTACCACAACGCAAACGAGCATTTACAATGTCATCATTGCGGTTCTAATCGGCGCGCACCAAAACAATGCCCCGATTGTAAAACCGATGAAATGGTTCCGGTAGGATTAGGAACAGAAAGATTAGAAGAAAGTATCAAGGAGTTATTTCCTGATGCAAAAGTAAGACGAATTGATCGTGATACCACACGAAAAAAATCTGCGATGAAAGATTTTGTGGGTGAAATAAAGTCAGGGCAAGTTGATATTTTAATTGGCACACAAATGTTAGCGAAGGGACATCACTTTCCTGATGTGACTTTAGTTGGCTTGGTGGATATGGATGGCGCGCTTTATAGCAGTGATTTTCGTGCGCCAGAATATGCAGCGCAATTGATTACCCAAGTTTCTGGACGAGCAGGACGAGCGAATAAAGCAGGTGAAGTGGTCATTCAAACTCATCATTCTGAACACCCAATGCTACAACAACTAATCAACAGCGGTTATCAGTCTTTTGCGACGGAAGCAATGAATGAAAGAATCGAAGCTTTGCTGCCACCCCATACATTTAATGCAGTTTTTCAGGCGGAAGCAACCTATCTAGGAAATGCTAAAAACTTTCTGCAAGATGTAAAACAAATCTTAAAAAACAATAATCAATATTCAGTCGAGTTACTCGGGCCGGCTCCAGCATTTTATACAAAAAAAGCCGGTAAGTTTAGATATCAGCTTTATTTAGAATCCAGTAAACGATTTGATCTTCACCAGTTGCTTAAAGAGTCTTTAGTTGAAATAGAAAAATTGAAATCGGCAAGCCGAGTAAGGTGGCGAATGGAAGTTGATCCTGTTGGGGATTAGTTCTGTCTCCGAGATAGGAGCGCTATCCTAGCGCGAAAAATCTTATAAAACTGTAGGTTGGCGTAGAGCGCAGCGAAACCCAACACTCTAACAACAAAAATTATCCTAATTGATTAAGTTTTCCATCAATTATTGAAATAATACCTATCACCTGCTGATAACTATGGTATGATTATCAACAGGTGATATATAAATGGGTCAAAAATGAGTAGGGATACAGGTCTAGATACATTGCTTGATCTTGATGGCAGTATCATCGATCAAGAAGATGGCTATTGGGTAAAATTGAGGTCTCGAAAACAGACTCACCTACCAAAGAGCGACCTCATGGAATTAAGTACTCGCTAACTCTTCATGATCCTTCTAACCAAAGAATAATGGGGTTCGATAATGCTCATGCCGTCAAATCGACTAAAAAGAATCATTATAAAGGTTCACGTATTGAATATGATCATAAACATCAAAACATTGAAGATAAAGGCATACCTTATGAATTTATTGATGCCTATCAATTAATGAAAGATTTTTTCAAAGAAGTAGATATCACTCTTTCGAAGCACAGAGACTAGTACAGTAAGAGACAAAATTATGACTAGAATTATAGTTGGCATTCAAAGCCAAAAAAATATTCGAGAACGCGTTCTTGCCATCGCTAAGGGAGAATATAAACCCAAAAAAAGCGAGCCTAAAATTTGGTTCACTTCTATGAAATCATTAGCGGAAGTTTTAAGTGATAAAAATAGAGAGTTGTTGCATATAATTGCCGATACACATCCAAAGTCACTAAAGGACTTAGCTGAATCAACAGGTCGAAAATCTAGTAATTTATCTCGAACTTTGAAAACATTGGAAAGCTATGGCTTTGTTGAATTGCAAAGAAATAAAAAGAATATAATTCCAATCGCAAAGGCAACTGAATTTCAAATTATTGCTGCGTGAAATAAACAATAAGAAATGATTTCTATCAATCAACTTATTTCATGTAGGTTGGTGTAGAGCGTAGCGAAACCCAACAATCACTTAGAAATAATTCAACCTTACCAGTTAAAATTCATCTATAATTCAAACGACTTTGTTGGGTTCAAAAACACGAACCCAATCTACCGCACTATTTCACCTGCCTCAACAAACTCCTAGCCATCAACCCCAAAACAACCACGCCCAAAATAAGAATCGCCCACAAAAATATTTGAGACCAGGGAAGCGGTTTATCATCGGATATATCCGGATTTTTTTCTAACCGAGATTCACCAAATTTAGCTAAAGGAATCGAAGAAGATAATTGGTTTTTTATTAACGAAATAAACTGAGGATCTTTCATTGATTCTGAATCATCTCGACTGCTTCTAACAAGGATCTCATAAGGTGCATTTCCGTTAGCAAAAAAGATAAGCTCTTGAGGTGCCCATCCGAGATCGATTGATAGATTCTTGGGAGCTGATTGGTTGTAGTTATTATCCAAAACAATCATCATTTGTTTAGCTCTTAGTCGATCAACTAACAATTCATTTTGAATGATGCTTTTTCCGTTAACTTGGATATGAAAAAGATTAACATTGTTTCTTTGAATCCAAGGATCATTTTTGCCGTTACGAGAATAGAGTTTTCCCCGAATAAAAGACGGAGGTTCTGGAAGTTTTACTTTTACATGAGTGTAAGCAATAGACTGAGCGAGGTCGAAAATATATCCCTTTGCTTGTTGGTTATAATTAGCGAGTTTTGTTGTACTCCATATAGGTTCAGAACTCTTAGTTTCTGAATACTCTTGAATAACTGAGTTGATAGAAAATTCTTGATGATTGTCTAAAAGTTTTAATCTCAAATATCGTGAGCTAACCTCGTTTAAATTTATCTTATTATGTTGCGATACTAGTTGTTGATCTGGTTGCTGGTCTAATTGTCGATCAAAAAGTTGTGCCAAAACTTCACTGCGAGAAATTGAGTGCCAATACTTGAGGTCATTGCTTTGGTCGATATCAAACCTTAGAAAACTTGTATTGGATGCTTTGGATAACTCGAAAACCAAATGACTATTTGTTGGGCGATTTTCCGCGCCTAGGTCAAGCAAATAACCAACCACTTGTTCCTGTTCATTCGACTGCTTTTTGTTATTAAAGGCATTTGATTGAATCTGACTTAACCGATTATTTTGATCATATTGAAAAGATACAATATCAGTATTTTCTAATAGAAAACGCTTCTCTGTTAATGGATAAATTGCAATCGATTTAACAAGCTTTTTTGGCTCTTTAGTAGAAATATCGATCTCAAAAGGCAGAGGGTTGTTTAACTTATCAACAACTGAAATATCCTGTAGTTGGTTTTTTTTGCTATAGGAATAAATATCTTCTGTGAGAATAATCTTTTGTAGTGATCCGTCATTCTTAGGATGAATTTTGATTCGATAATTATAGCTATCGGTAATGTCTTCGCTTTTCTTTTCGTTAGAGTGAGTATCACTTATTGATGTTAAAGAAGTAACGATGATAAAAAGAATCCAATTAAATTTATTTAGCATTCAGGTTTTCCTCTGTATTTTCATCAGTAGATTTTTTCTTCGATTCTTTTTCAGGTAATGGTGAAAAATAACCAACAATCAGTAACAATAATCCAACCACTACAAACGAGACAATTCTCTCAATGCTACTGCTATTATCCAGATCAATAACAAAAAGCTTACCCACCACAATCGCTAGCAGACTCGCTGAATAGATCCATACTTTTCGAGAAGCATGACGAGCCGCCCAAACGGTTCCAGCAAGCCCTAAAAGGGTCCAAAATATTGAAATAGATGTTTGCACTAAAAATGATTGAAAGAGTTCGTCAAACCGATAAGGGATGTCTGACCATGCGTGAATACTTCTTAATAAAATAACATTTAACCAAACAAATATAAAAAGTGCAACGACCATTTTGGTTGAAACATTAATATGACTATAACCATCTCTTGCGCGTATTATCAACACTTGATAAACCAGTAACAATAGTATTCCTTGAACAATATCGAGTGGATTAATGATTGGTAAATAAATAAGTGGGGCTACACTACCGGAACTCAGGAAGTTCAGCATAAATGACCATACTAAACCTGCCAATAACAATACACCTATACCCGCTTTCAGATAGACCTTGGGGTGTTGTTTAACCGGCCAAATTGTTAGTCGACTCAGTAGAAATAACCAAACAGCAATCAACAGACCAATAGAAGCAACGCTCCAACCAGTATAGTCAAATTCATAATATTCAGTCAGCCAAATTAGTTCCAATAGGGACAGCGACATCACGGCTAGTAGGGAAACAAAGTGCAGGACTCCTTCTGCACTAGGACCATACTGACAAGTAAATGCGAGAGAACTAGTTGACCTTTCTTGTTTCAACTCTTTTTCTTGTACCGGGTCTTTTTCTTGTACCGAATCTTTTTGTAGCGTTAAGTTGTAGCGATCTTTTAAATAGAGTGTTGTATAGAAACTGACGATCGCAAATCCCCAATATAGTGCCCCCCAACCTCCGAATAAATGGTTGTGAGAAAATAGATGAGCGAATGAAATTAAAATTAATAGTGAAAGAGTAATCCAATAGAGCTGATTCATAACCACCCACTGGAATCGTCTTTGCAACGCAAACCAAATAATGCCACTTATTGCCACAAACGCCACCATCGCATTTGTTTCTTGTGACGAAGCCAATAAGGTATTAATTTTTTCTAGCCCACCCAAGTACCACCATAGAAGTCCCCAAACTAAAAAGACGATATAGGATTTATATTCAAAGGATTTTAAACTTGATTTATGTTTGTAGATTTGAAAACTTGAAAATAAGGCTGCAGTAGCGACAAAGAGCATACCAAGAGTTTGTGAATCAAACAGTGATTTTTGTAATTGATAAAGTTCAATTTCTGCTAAAAAGATTACCCCTCCAGCAAATTGAACTAACGCACCAAAATATTTAGCAAACCATCGAGATTGCTTTAAACCAATCCAAATTAATCCAGCACCTTCAATCGCCCAAGCGGCGGCTGTCCACTGACCATCAAGTGCAAAAGGGATTACAAGCGATGTGAAAATAACACCTAATGCGACATAAGCTTCGGCTAACGTTTTTAATGACCCATTTTTACTTTTAATAAATGCGTAAGCCACCAAGATATAAAAAGCGCCTAAGGCAAAAGTGCTCCATGCTAATCCATATTCTATATCTTGAACAATTGCCGCTTGTAAGGCGAACCCAACAATGGGTAAACCAAATACCAAACTAGCATCTACATAACCTTTTAAATTTGTTTTCTGTTTAGCTATAAATAATATGGCAATTGCACAATATAAAAGAAAAAAGAATATTAGAAACGATTGTGTACTAACAAAGTCTGTTTGTTGATAATTATTAATTCCCCAAGCTGTGCCGATCACAAAAGTAAAAATGAAACCAATTAAATTTAATAGTCGCCACGACTTAAACCAAGCTACCGCAAATATCCCTATGTTTATAACCGCATAATAACTAAATAATGCAATATGGCTACCTGAACCAGTGGAAGTTAATACCGGAGCAAGAAAACCACCCGAAACTGACAACATAGCAAGTGAAAGAGAATTTTGTAATACCGATAAGGTCATAGCAAAAGCAGAAAAGGCTATCAGTAACGAAAATGCCATTCCCGCTGGGATCATTGAGTAGAGCCTAAAGGATGCAAATAGAGTTAAGTATAAGATACCAATTGCTGCGCCTTGAAGGATCAATCCATAACCTTGATTTTTATCTTTTAATTTCCAGCCAAATATTAATAAAACAATCGCCCCTACAGCCACTCCGATCAAACGGAATTCCATAGAGATATTACTGTTCTCTGCTGCATATTTAAGTAAAAATGCGATCCCAAAAAATAAAATAACTGCACCGACTCTTACTACAATATTTCCTTTGGTAAAATAATCTTTAATGAAATTGATTGCTTTGTTGATGGTTGAATTAGATTTCGTTTGTGCTTTTCGAGAGTGGTTATTTTGTTCATTGGGAGTTATTGCTGGCTGACTACTTGAAACTACCGGTTCTGGTGTGGTTGGAGAGTCGGTTGAGGCTGGTTCGCGACTAGCCACAATACGGGAGGCGGATGGCGTATCCGTTTGAGCCGTTTTGGCGGTAAAATAAGTTGAATAAGCTGGTTTGTTTAAGTCATTTTTATCTTCGTCAGCCGGTTCTTTTTGAGAAGCCTCACCTTCATTGATACTCGTTGTTTCTTGAGGTTTAGGCCGTAGTGGTGTGGCAGATTTATTTTGCCGCTGGAGTTGTTCTACAGATTGATTAAGTTTTGCCACTTTGTCGGATAGTTGTTTTATATATCCAAGCAGAAAACCTAAAAAAGCGCCTAAAAAAGCGCCTAAAAAAGCAAATTCAAACCGCTGAAAAATTGAAACGCAAACTAGGGTACCGATTATGATGAATATGACCATTGCAATAACCCAACCTTTTACTTAGTGCTTTTTGTCTTATTATATGATGATTAGTCGTAAATAACTTTTTGTAATGAGCTCTTATCAATATGCTCAAACTCTTTACCATAAATAAACAAAGAGATTGTTTCATGATAACTCATTTCATTGCCTTTGATAGATAGTCTCATTTTAAAGGCGTTGGTTTTTGCTTTTTCGAGCATAAAAGGCGATTGAATAATTCCAAAGGTTTCGCAGTTTGCTGTTGCTTCCACTTCAAAAACAGTTTCACCATTATTTTCTGTAGCACTTCCTCCAGCCAGTACACAAACACCCCGTGGAATAGTTAATGAATGCATCACTTTATTGCTACTTGGCTCGTATATCCAATGACCAATTTGATCGTGAAAAATTAGTCCATTTTCTTTTTTTCTTACAACATGATGATATTTGACAGAAACAAGTTGCTCTTCTTCGGCATTTTCCGCTGGTCCAGAAATAGTAAAAGTCAGCTCATCGATGAATACTGTTTTATCGGGCTCTGCATTTGCATCCGGTGCGACATCTAATCCTCTTTCTCCAACCCATTTTCCTAATAGTTGAGCAAGTGGACCATAATCAACACCATCTATTTTTGTATTCATTTTTTTATCCTATTAACAGTTGTACGTAAAATATTTCCAAAGTCATTAAGGGTTTTCTGATTCCATCGGGACATAACGAGGCAATTTTTCTATACCTGAAATCCAATTTTGTATATTCGGGTATTTAGTTAGGTCAAAACCGCCTTCGTGAGCAACTTGGGTGTAAGCATACAAACTAATATCTGCGATGGTTATTTGTTTACCGACAAGAAAAGGCGTTTGGCTGAGCTGTTGTTCCATTACAGACAAGGCTTTGTGTCCGCCCTGTTGCTTTGAATGGTATTCCTCTAATCGATCTTTTGGTAGCCCCAAATACTTATTAATATAGCGAGCAACTGCAATGTATGGCTCATGACTATACTGCTCAAAAAATTGCCACTGTAAAACCTTTGCTCGTTGAAAACCTGAATCCGGTAAAAAAGAAGAGCCCTCAGCTAGAAAATTTAAGATTGCGTTTGATTCAGATAGATATTCTGATTCGCTAATTTGTAGAACAGGGATCTTTCCATTGGTATTTTTTTTCTTAAAATCATCCTTGGTTGTCTCACCAGCCAAAATGTTAACGTGATGCCACTGGTGTTCAATTTGTAAAAACGCCATGAGCAGCTTGATCTTATAACAATTTCCGGAAAGCTCATCAGCAAATACTTGATACATGATTTTTACCTATATTCTCGGGACAAAATAGCATTGTCGATCAGTTGCATTTATCTTAGAGAGTAAAACATACTGGTATATTAATGAGATAGCAAATTTGATTTAGAGAGAAGGGGCATATAAATATTACAGGCAAAAGAAAGGGCGATAAAATCGCCCAAATCTGATTTTCATCCAATGAAAAATTTGCTTCCTGCTATATCCCTATTTATCAGTTCCATGATATGAGAATCCTATCTCATTGTTCCTTTTGTCCAGCGTCATCCTTGTCGCTTGGTGAGTAGAATAGCTTACTCAAAACTATTCACAACAGACAAAATCTCGAGCAATACTTCATATTAGAGTTTGTTAATATAAATTTAATTATTTAGCTTTTAAAATCAAATAGTTATCTAATCGCGTTTTTTAACAAAGGTGATCTCAGATATCACAAATAGAGATATGCGGTGGCGGTGTTAAGAAGTTTCTTACATGTTTTATAGCCGATCTCGCACATACAGACTTTTGTTCAGTTGGCATTGCAAGGATTTCCTGAGGTTTTAAATAAAGCCACAGACTTTCATTAACTTAATTCGAGGCTTTTGAGCGGATCTTTAGGATCAACTCCTTCCATAAAAGCCTGCTTGAGATCTTTATTAGTTAGTTGATAAACAATACCCAGCCAATTATTAAATATTGATAAAGCCGTATCTCGCCAAGTATTGTCGATTTCTGATTTTAGCCAGCTTTCAAGAAATGGTGGTAAGGAGTGGTTATTTGATTTAGCATTAATCGCTTGAGATTTATAATCTGATAGCCGCGCGCTAACCAGACTGTTGAAGTAATTATCGGGAAATGGCGGATAATCAGTGCGTTGTCCATTAAACCAACGAATAATTTCTCGCTTGTATTCTTTTAATAGACTGAGTAGGTCATATTCAGGATGGCCTTGAAAAAAAACCAGCCTAAATCCATCGGGACTAACGGCCAAGTGAACGCCGGCTTGCTCACTTTCGGCAAGAATTTTTAGTTGTTTTTCTTGGAGGTGAAATTTTTTGACTTGATTAAACCGCGAATGAGGTACGTCGAAACGTGTATTCATGTGTCTCGTTAAAGGATGATTTTTATCAATCAATCGATGTTCAAATACCCCCCATTTTTTTTCTGAAAGTGGTTCTCTTTTTATATCGTACAAATATCTGACCACTGCATGAGTGGCCAAGCAGGCACATAAAGTTGACGCAACATTGTCTTTCGCCCAATCAATTACTTCTGTCAGCATCGGCCAAAAAATTTCTTGCTCTAAATTTTCCGATAATGGATTTGCACCGGTAATAATTAAGGCATCTAGTCCGTGCTCTTTGATCGATTCGAAGTCTTCATAATAATTATCAATCCATTGCCGAGTTTCAGAGCTACGTTCAATTGCAGGAATAGTAAATAGATGAACGTAAAATTGGACGATTTGATTGCAATCACCAACCAACCTCATAAATTGTCGCTCTGTCGCTTTTAATGAAGAATCGGGCATCATATTGAGCAATCCAATATGCAGTTCACGAATATCCTGATGGGTTGCTCGTTCGAGAGGAAGCACATCATGAAACTCGTTTTTTAATCGTTGAAAAGTCGGTAGTTCAGAAAAGGCAACTAAGGGCATTAGCAAAGCTCTTTTATCGATGAGAAAGTTCTTAACCCATAGTTACCAGATTTGTCCTTGTATTAGAAGAATCAAAAAAGCATAAGAAGCTATTTATTCGTTAATGGCGATTAGTTCAACGTCAAAAATAAGAAGCGACCCCGCACCAATCTTTCCGGTTGAACGATTACCGTAGGCTAAATTTGATGGGATAAAAAAACGTGTTTTTTCACCAACAACCATGAGTTGAACGCCTTCTGTCCAACCAGAAATTACTTGGTTTAAAGCAAAACTAATTGGCGAACCTCGGTCAACCGAACTATCAAAAACAGTTCCATCAAGCAATGTCCCATGATAATGAACTTTAACCTTGTCACTCGCTTTTGGATGTTGCATTCCAGTACCTTTGGTTAAAACCTTATATTGCAGACCTGATTGAGTTTCAATAACACCTTCTGCGCCTCTGTTTTCAGCAAGAAAATCCGCGCCGAGTTTAATGTTCTCTTCAGCAGCTCCCGAGTTAATTGTTGATTTGAAATAAAAGAAGGCAATAACAATTAGAATAAGAGCGATTGGTACGATTAATTTATCCATCGAGTTTTCCAAAGTTAATAAGCAAGTTAATTTTGCTAATTCTACAAGGTTTCAATGTTTGTTGCAGCGGTAGTTTGTTCTGAGTTCTAGGTTTAGTAGGAGTTAGTAGGAGAATCGTATACCGCTCTCAATTTAGAATTTATTCTAGAACTTTGTCTTTTTCTCTAAATTTGGCTACTTCTTCCGAACGATACATATCATTAGCAAGATGAACCAAAGCTTTTGCAGAGGAGCGAATAATATCAGTTGCCAGCCCCATTCCATGAAATGTTTGAATCTTACTTCCTTCTCCACCAAGTTTGCAGTCAGCAACGATATTGACTTGACCTAAAGCATCCGTTCCTTGGGAAGTTGATACGACTTTAAAGTCTTTTATTTCGATATCATATCCAGTAATTCGACTAATACAACTACAGATAGAATTAACGGGGCCGTTACCAATCGCTGCTTCAGTTATGATTTTATCCCCGCAGCGCAATCCAACAGTTGCCGTGGCGGTACTTTCTGTACCCAGTTGCACGGATAAAGATTCCAAGCTATAAAAATCTTTTTCATCGTCCAGATTAGTAAAGAAAACTAACGCCTCCAAATCATAATCAAAGACCTGACCTTTTTTGTCGGCCACTTGTAAAAATTTGTCATACAATTTATCTAAATCGTAATCCTTTTCACCATAACCTAAATCCAACAAGCGATGTTTGATAACATGACGCCCCGAGCGAGAGGTTAAATTTAATTTATTAGTGCTTAATCCAATGGTTTCAGGAGTCATTATTTCATAGGTGTTTTGACTCTTTAAAACTCCATCTTGATGAATGCCAGAAGAATGACTAAATGCATTACTTCCTACAATGGCTTTGTTGGATTGAATGGGCATATTACATAAATTGGCAACTAGCTGACTGGTTCGATGAATTTCTTTTGGGTTAACCTTAGTGGTTAAGCCGAGTTGATCTTTTCTGGTATTTAAAATCATCACAACTTCTTCTAACGAGCAGTTTCCCGCTCGCTCACCAATACCATTAACGGTACATTCGATCTGACGTGCTCCTGCCTGAACGGCTGAGATAGAATTGGCGACCGACAAACCTAAATCATCATGACAATGAACCGAAATAATTGCTTGATCAATATTGGGAACTCGTTGATACAGTGCCGCGATAATTTGACCAAATTCAGAGGGTAGAGTGTAACCAACAGTGTCGGGAATATTAATCGTGGTCGCGCCAGCTTTGATGGTTTGTTCGACCATTTTACATAAATGATCAATCGGAGTTCGACCTGCATCTTCACAAGAAAATTCTACATCATTGGTATAATGTCTTGCCCGCTTAACGGCTCTTACAGCCATATCAACCACTTGGTCAAAATCTTTACGTAATTTATTTTTGATATGAATATCAGAGGTTGCAATAAAGGTGTGGATTCTAAATTGTTCGGCAACTTTAAGTGCTTCGGCTGCGGCATCAATATCTTTGTCCAAAGCTCGCGCTAGCCCCGCAATTCGACTATTTTTAATTTCTTTTGCAATGCTGCTAACCGAATTAAAATCTCCGGGCGATGAGATAGGAAAGCCCGCTTCAATGACATCAACGCCAAGCCTTTCTAACGCAAATGCAATATTCAGCTTTTCTTTTGCGGTCAAGCTGGCTTGCAACGCCTGTTCACCATCGCGCAGCGTGGTGTCAAAAATGATGACATTGTTATCCTTTATCATTAGCGTAATTACTCATTTTATTTTTGATCATTAAGTTTTTTATACATAATGATCAATTTCTGCCACCACGGCAGCTATCGCTTCATCAGTTGAAATACTTTTACCTGAGGTTAAATCAGCGGTTAATAAACCCTTGCTAATCGCTTTTGAAACAGACTGTTCGACAAGATCCGCTTCGTCTTCCAGTTTTAACCAACGCAACATCATCGCAATACTTAAAATCGAAGCGTAAGGATTGGCAATAGCTTGACCCGCGATGTCTGGTGCTGAGCCATGAATAGGTTCGAATAAACCATGTTTGCTGCCAACAGAGGATGAGGCTAATAACCCCATTGAACCAGCCAACACGCTGGCTTCGTCTGACAAAATATCACCGAACATATTTTCGGTTAAAATCACATCAAATTCTGAAGGTGATTGAATTAATTTCATCGCGCAAGAATCAACAAGTTGATGCTGTAGTGCGACTTCTGGATACTCTTGCTGACCAATTCTTGAAACAACTTCTCGCCACAATTTTGAGGTTTCTAACACATTGGCTTTATCGACCGATGTTAATTGTTTATTACGCTGTTTGGCTAAATCAAATGCGACTCGAGAAATTCTTTCAACTTCTTTCACCGAATATCGACATTCGTCAGAGGCGTATTCTTCAGGTGTAGAAATTTTTTGCCGTTCTTTTTTGCCAAAATAAATTCCACCGGTAAGCTCTCGAACAATAATAAAATCTGTGCCTGCTAAAATTTCTGATTTTAACGGTGAGGCGGATTGCAATTGCGGGAACATGGTTAATGGACGAATGTTCGCATATACAGCTAGCTCCGCTCTTAGTTTCAATAATCCTTGTTCCGGTCGGTTCTCCCCCTTGTCCCATTTAGGGCCTCCAATCGCTGCTAAGAAAACTGCATCGGAATTTTTACAGGCTACTAGAGTTTCATCCGGAAGGGGCGAGCCAGTTTGATCGATCGCCGCACCGCCAATTAAATATTCGTTCACATCAAATTGATGCCCAAATTTTTTACCCACACTAGCCAGAACGGCGCTGACTGCTTGAGCAACTTCTGGTCCAATACCATCACCCGGTAAATTTGCGATTTTAAAATTCATTGATTGTTTTCTCGTAGTTTTCTATTTGATCTAATTGATTGATTAAAAAATCAAGTTGTTCTATTCCGTTTAACAAACAATATTTTACAAAAGGTTCTATTTCAAATTTGATGATTTGCTGATCACATAAAATGCTTTGATTAACTAAATCAATTTCAATGTCTGAAGTATTTTTTGACAATAAAAAATGGTGTTGTTGCTTATCTAATTGAATTGGAAGCAGACCATTTTTGATAGCATTGTTAGAAAAAATATCGGCAATTGAAGAACTAATAACAACTCGAATTCCATAATCTAATAACGCCCAAGGCGCATGTTCTCGTGATGAACCACAGCCAAAGTTATCGCCAGCAACTAATACCGAGGAATCTTTACTATCATTTTGATTAAGTACAAAGTCAGAACATTCCGAACCATCTGACTGATAACGCCAATCAGAAAATAGATGTTTTCCTAATCCTTTTTTATCTGTGATTTTTAAGAAATCAGAACCAATAATTTGATCCGTATCTATGTTGTCGATATCGAGTACAGCAATGCAAGTATTTAATTTTTCAAATTTTTTCATTATTATTTATTTCGTTAATTTGTTTGAACTAGTTAGCTGTCTAACCGGTTTTAAAAAGTTCGAGGGTCAACAATTTTTCCACTAACGGCAGCAGCGGCAGCGGTAACAGGACTTGCCAACAAGGTTCGCCCCCCTTTACCTTGTCGCCCTTCAAAATTTCGATTACTGGTACTGACGCAAAGTTGTTTATCTTGAATCAGATCGCCATTCATACCCAAGCACATGGAACACCCTGGCTCTCTCCATTCGGCACCCGCGTCGATAAATATTTTTGCGAGCCCTTCGTCTTCGGCTCGCTGTTTTATCTCGTGAGAGCCGGGAACAATTAAAGTTCTTACATTATCTGCAACTTTTCTATTCTTGAATATACTTGCCGCATCTCGCAAATCGCCGATGCGTGAATTGGTACAACTTCCGATAAATACCACATCAACTGATTTGCCAATCAGATTTTCATGTTCTCGAAACCCCATATAGTCAAGAGCTTGTAATTCATTTTTCACTGGGATAGTTTGACCAATTTTGATCCCCATTTGAGGGTTTGTACCGTAAGTGATCATAGGTTCTATTTGAGTTGCATCAATTTCAATATATCTATCGAAAGTCGCATCTTCATCTGTAAACAATTGACTCCATTGTTCAACCGCTTTCCCCCAAGCTTCTCCTTTTGGCGCATATTCACGCCCCTCCAAATAGTTAAATGTTGTTTCATCTGGTGCAATCATTCCCGCTCGCGCTCCTGCTTCAATCGACATGTTGCAAATAGTCATTCTTTCGTCCATTGAAAAGTTTCGAACCGTCGATCCAAAGTATTCGATTACATGACCCGTCGCGCCACCAATTCCAATTTGTTGAATGATTGCTAAAATGACATCTTTAGCTGAAACACCTCTTCCTAATTGACCATTAATTTCAATACCAAAGGTTTTTGGTTTACGCTGCGGAAGACATTGAGTCGCAAAGGTATATCCAACTTCACTGGTTCCAATTCCAAATGCTAGCGCACCAAATGCGCCGTGAGTGCTGGTATGGCTATCACCACAAACAATCGTTTTTCCCGGCTGGGTAATACCCAGTTCTGGACCGATAACATGTAGGATCCCTTGTTTTTTATTTCCTAGCTCAAATAAGGGAACAGAAAACTCTTTGCAATTTTGTTTTAAATGCTCGACTTGGCGTTTCTCTTGTTCTCCAAAAAAAACAAATTCGCCTTTTTCGTTGGCTTTTGTTGTTGGTGTCGAATGGTCGCAGGTGGCAAATGTTTTATCTGAACGTCGTAAAGATAGTTTTTTATCTCTTAACATCTGAAATGCTTGAGGAGAAGTTACTTCATGAATCAGATGCGTATCGATATAGAGAATCGCTGGCGTTTCAGTCGTCTCTTCAACAACTAAATGCTGCTCCCATACTTTATCAAAGAGTGTTTTTACCACCTTCCTTTACTCATAAATCCGACCGGCTCAAATTCAAACACATCGACAATATTATTCTCGGGAGTCATCAGCTGCTCTACACTTAGGTCAACATTTTTATTCTCTTTAACATTTTTTTTGTCTTTCGTTTGTCTATTAGATTGGTTTGAAAAAGTCTCGTTTTTCATATTATCACCTACTCTTGGTTGCCTTAGTTAATTTCGATAGCCATAAAAAAACCCGCCGTTTGGCGGGTTTTTAGTGTTCTTGCTTATGACTCATTCACACTTATTCCGCCAGAGAAACTGGAGGAGAATGAGAGATAAAATAACTGTTAGTTGTCTTGTTTTCATAGTTTGAATTTAGTGGCTTTTAGGCAAAGGGTCAACAGGATATAACTTTTAGGTCTATTAGGGAGCTTTTTTGTGATTATGTGACTGACTACTAACCCAATTTCAAACCCTTGTTATGCAGTTTGGGAAACGTCCCAGCCAGGGAAGACAAGCACAGCAGGATGACATTTTAGAGCATGGGCAAGTGTTTTAGCTCGTTCAACTCCAAGGTTAATTTTGTTATTTTCAATAGCCGATAAAGTAGATTGTGGGATATTCGTTAAAAGAGCTAATTGGTTTTGACTTAGCTCTTGAAGCTCTCGAATAATTCGTACAGATTCACCGACTGAAACTTTAATATTTTGTTTTGCTTTAGTAAAATTTTTCATAATTAATTGCTCCTGTAATCATGCGGAGTAAGTCTCATTACTTTTACGAGTATTCGCTCTTGTTCAACTTTGTAAATGACACGATATTGTAGGTTAAGTCTAGAAGAGCGATATCCTTCCCAGTTTCCGGAGAGTGCTTCATCATTAAAACCTCTGATTAATCTAAGCCCCTGAGGACCAGAAATTCTTACTATATCTTTCCACTTTTCATAACGACGAAGAATTTCAGAAGGGATTTTCTGAATTTGCTTGGTTGCTTTGGAGTGTTCGTATACTTCCCACATACTATAAATAGTATCATACTATATATGATATGACCACCTAACTTAAAAAGTCATAGCGCCTTGCTCATCAGTTTATCTGATGCAGCTACTTGTTAGACACAACTTAAATGCACTGTTGCCGCCTTAATCGCAGCCTCAGCCAATAGTCGATTTGAGTTTAATGTTGGGAGCAGTGAATTTGAATCATCAATAATTAATGGTATTTCTGTGCATCCAAGGATAACTGCGTCACAGCCTTTTTCCTTTAACCTACCGATTGCTTCCTGAAAATAGATTACTGATTTAGGCTTAAAAATACCGTAAACCAGTTCTTCCATGATTATGCGTCCAATTTCATTAATTTCTTCGATCGATGGACGCTCCCAAGAAAATCCCATCCGTTCTATTTTTTCTGGGTAAACATCGCTTTTGACCAACCACTCAGTTCCCAAAATGCCTAGTTTCCTAAAGTCTTGATGTTTTGCACTTTCAACGACAGCATCAGCTATATGGAGCCAAGGTAACGGTGAAAGATCTTTCACGTAATCGAAAGCCATATGGATTGTATTGTCAGGGCAAATTAAAATGTCTGCGCCTTGCATCTTGAGTTTTTGAGCGGAAGAGAGCATCAACTCACCAATTCCAGTTAAGTCATTTGAGTTCAAACAACCGACATAATCTGCTAGTGAATGAGTATGCATAGATATTTCAGGGTGAACATGTTCGCCAAATGTTTTTGGGCTTTCAGTACATATTGTTTTGTAACAAAGTGCAGCCCCTTCGGCAGAACATCCAACGATTCCAATATGTTTTGAAGAATTTCCCATACTTAATTTTGGTGTAAAGAAATTATTTTTATCCATAACTCAATAGCTTACAACAAACTCAATAAATTTCAAACCTTGGATTCAAACAATAAGTGCATCACTTTAACTAAATGGCGACAAGTGCTCAGTTGAATGTATCATCTGACACTTCTCCAGACCAAGAGACAAAGTGATGAATAAATAGAGCTAGCCATATAACAATAAACTATATCAATACTGACTAAAGACAATTGACAATAAATCAGTTAAACGTCAGAGTAGAAAGCAATATAGGTCAACAAAATTAAAATCAGCGGTAAGATAATAATGTTAAAAGCAATAATTAAAAACAGAACAACAATGCTTAGGCTTTGTGGCACTGTTGCGATTATTAATACAACCATTGGCTCTATTTCTATCGGGATTACAACGACTTGCCTAAGAGTCATTGGTTGACAGAAATCTATTCTAACAAGCCCGTGACTCTAACAAGATTCACGGGCTTTTTTTTAGATTAACTTTTTTATAAATATTAATTGAGAACAATAAGATGAAAGTTCTAAAATTTGGCGGTTCTTCTTTGGCAAATGCTGAAAAATTTATTAGTGTTGCCGATATTGTTTTAAATGAAAACAATCAGTCTAATATCAGCGTGGTACTTTCAGCGCCCCAGGGGATAACCAACCTATTGGTTTCTTTAGTAGAGAGTGCTGAAGGTAAAAAGGATTTTAGAGAAATAGTTCATCAGTTAATTCAAAGAATACAAGGAATCAAGCGAAATCTAGTTTTGCAATTACCGAATCATGCCAGTCTAAGTGTCGACAAACTAGACAAATCCATTAAAGAGGAATTTGAATGGCTCGCTCAATTGCTCGAAGGTGCCAAGCTTCTAGGCCATTGCCCAGAGCAAACGGCAGCTCAAATTCTTACTCTAGGTGAAAGAATAAGTATTCTATTGTTAAGTTGGGTTTTAGATAGTCGTGGACATGAGGTTTCCCTAATTTCGCCTGAGAAGTTTTTAGTCGCAGAAAACCAATCCGGCGATTCAATTGCTGATATTCCATTATCAAAGGGTAAGTTTAGTCAACATTATTCTTCGTTAAAATCAATCGCATTAATGCCTGGATTTGTTGGTATCTCTCCTAGGGGGCAAACAATTACTCTAGGTAGAAATGGTTCAGATTATTCCGCGGCGATACTGGCTGTTTGTGCACAAGCAAAAGTTTGTGAAATTTGGACAGATGTTGATGGGGTTTACAATGCCGATCCAAAATTGGTAGAGGAAGCGCAATTAATTAGAAAAATGAGCTTTAATGAAGCGATTGAATTAAGTTATTTTGGAGCAAAAATTTTACATCCAAAAACGATTGTCCCATTAAGCTTAGGTAACATTCCTTGTCTGATTAAAAACTCATTAGCACCAGCGCGCGAAGGGACGTTAATTTCACAGGAGTCATCTCATGATACTAGTGTAAAGGCGATTACTAGTTTAAGTCATGTTGCTATGATCGATGTTTCTGGACCTGGAATGAAAGGAAAAGTGGGAATGACCAGTCGAATCTTTTCCGCCATCAGTCGAGCAAATTTGCCGGTGATTTTGATCAGTCAGTCATCGGCGGCATATCGGATCAGTTTTTGTGTTGCATCAGAACAAGCCACCGCCGCAGAGGAATGTTTAAACCAAGAGTTTGAACTCGAAATCCGTAATCTATTGCTTGAGCCTATTTCGGTTAATCGTGGGTTATCGGTTATTTCAATGGTTGGCGATAATATGCAGAAGCAAAAGGGGATTGCGGCCAAGTTTTTCACTTCACTTTCACAAGCGGCGGTGAATATTATCGCAATCGCGCAGGATTCTTCAGAACGAAGTATTTCAGCGGTCATTCGCAGTCAAAGAACTGATGATGCGGTAAAGATATGCCATCGAAATCTCTTTTTGAAACGCTCCAATATTGATGCCTTTATTATTGGCTGTGGTACTGTTGGTAAAGAATTGCTGGGACAAATTCAGCAGCAACAAACCTTCTTGTTGCAACGAAATATCGAGCTAAATGTTTACGGAATTGCCTCTAGCAAAAAACTGCTACTCGATAGTCAAGGTATCCGGCTCGATCAAGATTGGCAAAGCAAACTTTCGCAATCAAAAGAAAGCTTTTCGCTTGAGAGACTCAATCATTTTGTAGAAGATAATCATTTGGCTAACCCCGTAATTATCGATGCGACTAGTAATGAATCGATTGCTATGAGTTACGCTGATTACCTTAATGCAAATTACCATGTTGTTGCAGCCAATAAGAAAGCGAATACAGCGTCTATGGATTATTATCGTGAATTGCGCGCTACCGCCCAAAAGAATAAGCGTCGGTTTTTGTATGAAACGAATGTCGCGGCAGGTTTACCAGTTATCGACAATTTGCAGAATTTGCTTGGTGCCGGCGACCAGTTGAAGGCCTTTGAAGGTATTTTATCTGGATCTTTGTCTTATATTTTCGGTGAACTACATAATGGTTTATCTTTGTCAGAAGCGACTGAAAAAGCCAAAGCTCTTGGTTTCACCGAGCCAAACCCTGCGGAAGATCTGTCAGGATTAGATGTTGCGAGAAAAGTTTTGATTATTGCGCGAGAAGCAGGTTTGAATTTAGAGCTAGAAGATATAAAATTGCAATCGGTGATTTCCGATGAACTTGCTGAGATCAGCGATGGCGACAAGTTTATGGAAAAATTGCCAAGTTTAGACGCCTCAATGAAAGAAAAAATTGAAGTGGCTGAATCTAAGAATGAAGTTTTAAGGTATGTTGCTAAAATTAGCGGTGCCTCGTGTGAAGTAAAAATTGAATCGGTAGATAGTCAGCATCCGCTATTTAATATTCAAGGCGGTGAAAATGCATTGGCTATTCATACCAAGTTTTATCAGCCCGTACCCTATGTTATTAGAGGTTATGGGGCGGGGGCTTCAGTTACCGCCGCTGGAATGTTTGCCGATATATTACGTACCTTAGTTTGGGATAGAGAATAAATATAAATGAGTGTTAATCTAGATCAATCAAATCCAGTTATTAGCGTGTTTGCACCGGTATCAATCGGAAATGTGAGCGTGGGGTTTGATAATCTTGGATTAGCGGTTAGTCCCATTGACGGTCAACTACTGGGCGATATAGTACAAATTAGCGCAAGCTCCGATCAGCAAAACCACCTAAGCTGCAAAGGTAGCTATCAATCGATCTTACCGGAAAACAACCAAGAAAATATCATTTGGCATTGTTTGATGGAGTTTAATCAGCAATATCAAAAAGTCGGTGGTGTAGTTCAACCGGTTCAGTTAACACTAATAAAAGATATCCCGATATGCAGCGGCATGGGATCGAGTGCTTGTTCTGTGGTGGCTGGTTTAATGGCGTTAAATGAATTTTATGCTATGCCATTTGATGAAAACCAGCTGTTAGCCATGATGGGAAAAATTGAAGGGCAGATCAGCGGTGGCGTTCACTATGATAATGTCGCTCCTTGTTATCTTGGTGGATTACAATTGATGATTGGTTTAGAAGATTCGATTAGCCAGTCAATTCCTATTTTTGATGAATGCTATTGGGTGATTTCTTATCCCGATATTAAAGTAAGTACTCGTATGGCAAGAGAAATTTTACCTAAAGAATACCCGCTTAAAGACGTGATTGATTCGGCTCGACTGCTAGCAGGATTTATTGATGCAAGTCACCGCCAAGATAAAGAGCAAGCATTTAAGTTATTAAAAGATATTATCGCAGAACCTTATCGAACTTCACTATTAAATAATTTTCAGCAAACTAAAGATCAACTAATGGCTAGCGATTGTTTATCAGTAGGAATTTCTGGTTCGGGACCAACTGTTTTTGCCGTTTGTGATAATTTAGAATCTGCCGAAAAAGCCAAACAGATTTTTAGTTCAAATTATAGCCAAACCGAAAAAAGCTTTACTCACATTTGTAAAGCAGATACACAAGGTGCAAGAATAGTCTTACTTTAACGAACCAATATCAAAACTAATAAACCCAAATAGGTTAAGAAGAATGAAGTTTTATAATCTACGTAAAGAATCTCAGGTTGTTGATTTTTCTACCGCGGTAAGAACAGGACTCGGTGAAAATCAGGGGTTGTTTTTTCCGAAAGAATTCTCTGCATACAACAGTTCTACTCATAACAGTATAGACGAGCTCCTAGAGCTTCCAGTGATTCAACGAAACTATAAAATATTAAAACCTTTTGTTGAAGAAAATTTGTCTGATGAGCAGCTTCTCGATATTGTTGAACGAACTTTTGCATTTCCTGCAAAACTAGAAAAGGTTACTGAAAATACTTATTGTCTAGAACTGTTTCATGGTCCGACGCTTGCGTTTAAAGATTTCGGCGCGACTTTTATGGCAAATTGTTTAAAATGTTTTTCAAACGGCGAAAAAATTACCATCTTAACTGCCACCTCGGGCGATACCGGCGCTGCAGTTGCTCACGCATTTCACGGTATTGAAAATATCGAAGTTGTTATTCTTTATCCAAAAGGAAAAATCAGTCAACTGCAAGAAAAAATGTTCACGACCTTGGGTGGTAATATCAAAACGGTTTCGATTAAAGGAACATTTGATGATTGCCAACAACTCGTCAAACAGAGTTTCGATGATCGCGCGTTAGTCGAACAAGTTGGCCTTAACTCAGCAAATTCGATCAATATTAGCCGTTTACTCGCCCAAGTATGTTACTACTTTGATGCCATTGCACAGCTTCCAAAGGATAAAAGAGAGCAGTCGGTGATTTCAGTGCCGAGCGGTAATTTTGGTAATCTAACCGCTGGGATAATTGCCAAATTGCTTGGACTACCAATTAAACGTTTTATCGCAACTACCAATGTCAATGATACTGTTCCTCGCTATTTACAAACCGGTGAATGGTTACCAAAAGACACTATCGCAACCTTGTCAAATGCTATGGATGTTAGTCAGCCAAATAATTGGCCGAGAATCGAATACATGATCGAATCGAAACAGTTCGATAAAAATCTGTTGCGAGGTGAATCTGTCAATGAAGAACAAACAACACAAGCGATACTTGAATTATATAAAAATAATTACATAAGCGAGCCTCACGCTGCAGTCGCTTATCAAGGATTAAATACAAGTCTCACAAATGATGAGATCGGTATTTTCCTTGGAACTGCTCATCCGGCTAAATTTAAAGAATCTGTCGATGAAATACTGGGGATGAATTTACCACTTCCAATCGAATTAGAAAATTGCGTGAATAAGCAAGGTTTATCGATTGAAATGGAAAATAGCTTTGAGCTACTGAGAGATTTGTTAAAAAATTAGGTTTGTTTTAGTTAGGTCGTTTTTGTAATAAAAAAATGGGGTCAAACGACCCCATTTTTAACCATATCTAACTTCTTTACTAGACTATAAAAAGTCTCCGTTATCATCGATAGCGTTTAGACGTAAAGTATCAGGATTGGTATCACTCGCATCAGGAACCCATTGACCAATACACGCACGATCTTCAGTACATGGATCCGTTAGGGCTTCTAAGAATGCAACTAAATAACCGACTTGATCATCAGTTAATGAAACATCTTGTAAAGACGTCGCGCCCGCATCTCGGCTAGCAACTAATTGATCAATTGCATTTTGAGTGTTTTCTACCATATCAACAGCTTGGATATTTGGGTCTAGTTGAGAAAAATCATAGTTATCTAAAGCCATTTGAGGGTTTAAATGATGTTTTACAACATTTGTTAGGTTGGTATATCCACCAGCATGTCCCCAAGGGCCAGTAGTGGTTGTATTTAATAGAGATGGCGTTCTAAATGCGTACATATCTGCATCTACACCTGTCTCTCTAAACCGTCCAAAATCATCAGTACCATTTAAACCATCGCCTTTTCCTCTTCCAATTTGAGGCATCGCAACGTTGTGGAAACCTTCATCAGTAAAGAAATCACCGGTATGACATGACGCACAATCAGCCCCGCCATCTTCAATAGAGTTGAAGAACAATTGAGCACCTCTTGCAGCATCCTCAGAAATCGCATTATCGTCACCTTCTACGAATGCTTTCCATGGTGTATCAACAAATACTTGAGAGTTTTCATAATCGCCTATCGCTTCTACGATATTTGGAAAAGTAATTAATTCTTCTGCTGTTCCAGTAGGGCTGTCAAACGCTGCTCTAAACTCTTCTAACCAATTATTAACAGCTAACGCTCCACCAAGTGGGTCGCCGTAAGCACCAACTCTTTGCTCTAAGTTCTCACGAACTTCGCTATTAGTAATTCCATCGAAACTACCAAAGTTTTTCATTTCTTCTGGAGAAGTAACAGGGAAACGAGCTTGAGTGCTAGCAAGTGTAGAACCGGCTTCTGGATCAGCAACGCCAAATGCCGAATCTGGAGTACGAATACCCGAACCATCAGCTAGAACTTCAAGCCGACCATCATGGAACAAAACGCTATCCCACATCCCTAAGTTGTAGGTAGTAGGCGCATTTCTTGGTACAGTTGGACCACCGTCAAAATGTTCTCCAGACGGACTATGGAATCGACCAGGACCTACTAGATCTTCTGTGATAGCATCAACACCAATCGGTAAAGATAAATCGTCTCCACCACCAAGAGCTGGATGATGACAAGTAACACAAGCCGCATCCAGATCACCACCTAGTGCTTTTGAAAAGAAAAGCTTCATTCCTAATTGAGCAATTGGTTCCTCTATGCTCGGTAAATCGCGGCCAGTTGACGGATCACCCGTTAATCCTAAACCATCAATAGCCGTTCTAGCTTTAGAAGCTTCAGATTCAACCGGTGGCGGCGCTGGCGGCGGATCTACGGGGGCGGGGGAATTAACGTTATCACCACACCCTGAAAAAATCAGGGACATACCAATTACTGCTGGTACAGAATATAAACTCTTATAAAAACTTGGTTTATCATTAAACACAATGAGACTCCTTTTACATTAATAAATAATACGGCTTGTCCATATTAATACTTGTAAATATATCTACAATGACAAGATAGATCAAATTTATTTTTAATTTGGTGTAACATTTCTGTAACCTATGAGTCTAATTGGGTTAGTTCGCCCCCGTTTTTTTGTGAAAAATGCTCAAGTAATGCTCGGTTCACTAAATCTGGTACAAACTCAGATACATCGCCATCCAACGAGGCTACTTCTCTAACCAAGGTTGATGATATGAACGAATATTGCTCTGATGGCGTTAGAAATAAGCTCTCTAGCTTAGGTGATAAATGACGGTTCATGTTCGCTAATTGAAATTCATATTCAAAATCCGAAACTGCTCTTAATCCCCTCAACAACGCATTTGCTTGTTTTTCTTTTGCTAAGTTCACCAGTAAACCGCTGAAGCCACACACCTCAACATTTTCAAATTGACTAACAGATTCTTTTACTAATTTAATTCGAGTTCTCACATCAAATAACGGATTTTTGCCATGACTATATGCAACTGCAACTATCACCTCATCAAATAAGCACGAAGCCCTTTGGATAAGATCGAGGTGTCCGTTGGTAATTGGGTCAAAAGTGCCCGGATATAGTACTCTGCTGGCCATAATAAGAACTCCGTTTTAACTGGCATCTTAAAAAAAGAAAATTCAATCTGCTTATTGTAGCACTAATATATTGATCTTTAATTGCTTAGAATTAGGTATAGCATTTTGTCATTGGTTTTCTAGATAACTTGGAATTCTCTTTTCTAAATAATACTCCGCTCGCCAAGGCCATTTACCTTGTACAAAACCCACATGCCCGCCGTGATTATTCTTTTCTAATATCACTTGTTTAGGTATTTCTTTTATTTCCGAAAATATCTCGGGACTCATGAAAGGGTCATCTAGCGACTGAATAATCAGCGTCGGTACTTTTATATTTCTGACAAATTGGTGGGACGAAACTTTTTCATAATAATCTTTAGCACTTAAAAAACCATGAACAGGCGCTGTTACATGCTGGTCAAACTTCCAAAAAGAATCAAAGTTATTAACTTCATGACTTTTTGGCAAATTAACATTTTCAAATTTTTTTATCTTATCCAATGCTTTCTTTCTTAATGTTCGTAATAACGCAAGTTCGTAAATTTTAGAAAATCCCCGGTTAATTTCTGTCGCACAAATATCAAGCATTAAAGGCACCGATACCGCAACCGCAGCTTTGATTGATACATTTTCTGACTGCTCTCCCAACCACTTTAGTAGCACATTACCGCCTAACGAATAGCCGACAATGTAATCGATGTCAATTGATTCCTTCTTCAATAAATCAACTACACTTTGTAAGTCATGACTGACACCGCTGTGGTAGCTTTGTAACAACCGATTAGGCTCACCACTGCAACTTCGAAAATGCTTCACTATAATTTGCCAACCTTTTTGTTTAGCTGAATCAATCATCCCCCTAATATAAGGCGAATTTATTGAGCCTTCTAAACCATGTAATAAAAGGAGAGTTGGTGCATTTTGTTTATGATAAATATCAAGATCAATAAAATCTCCATCATCAAGCTCCAACCGTTTCCTTGTCATTTCAGGCAATGCTGGTAAACGTCGAAAAAGACTTCCCCATACAGTTTGTAAATGTCTATTCTTTGCCCACCAAGGAGCAACGAAGGAATTATCAAGAATTGACGCCTTCATTGATGATTTACCAACGATCGGCACTTGAACTTTGCCAAGACTTGTTATGAGACTGTGGAATTTTAGTTGGATCTAAATAATCACCTATAGCAACTTGAGGATAAAGTTCGGCATAGGATTTAATAAGTGTTCCTTGAACTCGATGGTTAATGTGTTCCAACGAAAGTTCACTAGCATTAGACAAACCAACCGCCGCAATGAGTTCATGTAGGTTATGAATAATTGAAGAATGATAATTCGCTACCCTCTTTGATTTTAACGCAACATCAAGTGCTTTATATCTGGCAGGGTCTTGAGTTGCGATCCCCGTGGGACATTTGTCAGTATTACAGTGTCGAGCTTGAATACAGCCCAAAGCAAACATCATTGCTCTTGCTGCGTTTACCGTATCTGCTCCGAGCGCAACTAGTCTGAGAAGATGAAAAGCGGATAACGATTTACCCGATGCTATTAGGCGGATTTTGTCTCTTAAGCCAATTCCAATCAATGTGTTATTAACAAATACCAACGCATCCTTTAACGGCATACCCACTGAATTGGTTAATTCAACTGGAGCAGCTCCTGTACCTCCCTCGCTACCATCGATAGTAATAAAATCTGGTGTAATTCCCGTTTTTAGCATGGCTTTGCATATCGCAAAAAACTCTTCTTGTTTTCCAATGCAAAGCTTGAAACCAACTGGCTTGCCCCCCGATAATTTTCTTAACCTGTCAACGAATTCTAACAAACCGATTGGTGAAGAGAATTCCGAATGAGCCGCTGGAGAAATAACATCAGCTCCCATAGGCACGTGGCGAATTTTGGCAATTTCTTCGGTAAGCTTAGCAGCAGGCAAAATACCTCCATGTCCCGGCTTAGCCCCCTGTGATAGCTTAATCTCGATCATCTTCACAGCTTCTTGCGATGCTTTTTCAGCAAAAAGTAGTTCATTGAAGCCGCCATTATGGTCACGACAACCAAAATAACCAGTTCCAATTTGCCAAATGATATCGCCACCATGCTTAAGGTGGTATGGGCTCAGTCCTCCTTCACCTGTGTTATGAGCAAAACTGCCAATCTTTGCGCCAAGATTCAAAGCTTCAATGGCTGTTTTGCTCAACGCTCCATAACTCATTGCTGAAATATTGAGAGCTGAAGCTGTATAGGGTTTCTCGCACCCTTCCCCCCCAAACATGACGTTTGAATTAACTTGGTGAACATCTATTGGAAATAAAGAGTGATTGATCCATTCGTAACCATCTCTGTAAACATCAAATACCGTACCAAAAGGCCTAGTATCTCTTACTCCTTTCGCTCGCTGATAAACCAGAGAGCGAAACTCCCGACTTACCGGAGTGCCATTAATATCTGACTCGACAAAATATTGCTGTATTTCAGGACGGATTGCCTCAAATAAGTAGCGAATATGTCCGATAACTGGATACAAGCGCAAAACAGTATGTTTTTTCTGCAAAATATCGTAAAAACCTAGGGCAATGATCGGTAAAACCAGAAAAAATAAATAGACCGCCGCTGACCAATGACTCGACCAAAAAATAATCAACAAAACCGAAACAACAGAAAATAAGAAAAAAACATTTTTAGGCTGCATTATCAATCTTTCCTATTGGTAATTGGTCACTCAACTGGATAACAATCATCAGTAACAATCTTATAGACTTCTCAACAATCTGCAACTTGGAATCAATGACTTGTAATCAATGAGTAAGCCAGCTGCTGTTTATCTTTAAAATACTCTCGCTCATCTACAAAAACCGCGCTTTCGAGTAAAAACCACCTGCTTTAATGCCACAACTGCTAATATTTATGAACAAACTCACAAAAATACATCATTGTAACTTGGAATTAGTGAGAAATTGGTCTAACTTTAACTGAGAACTCATTGTTTTTAGTAAGTTTTTTGAGCTCTGGGATTGTAAATTGATACCCAGTTAGGTAGGCTGTCATTCAGCTTATAAAGAATTTTAAATATTAATCAGGCGGTTATCGCCTATCGATATCAAATCACGGGAGATTTTTGTGATGGATTGGCTAAAAAAAGTATCCACACCAATTAAAAGTTTATATCTAGTCGCTACATTTATTGCGATGTCAGTATTGAGTGCTTGTGGTGGCTCAAGTGGAGGTTTTGGAACCCCCGATACTCCAACCGCTCCTGGAGGCAATGTCACAACGGTTACAATCGCAATTTCAAGTGCTAACATTGATGCTGCCAATCCTGCCACGGTAACTGCAACCGTTAATGATAGTTCAGGACCCGTCTCTGGAGCAGTTGTTACTTTTACTACCTCCTTAGGTGCGCTAGATCCTGAATCAGGTACAGCATTAACTGATGCTTCTGGAGTAGCAACGATAACTCTGACTGCTGGTGATATAGAAGGTGCTGGGCAAGTCACTGCAACTGCAAGTACCGGAGAATTTGCAAACATCGGCTTTACGACCGCCGGAGATGGTGCGTCCAGCTTTATCAACCTCGCTTTAGTCTTACTTGACCCAACGGGAACCCCAACGACCAGCATAAGTGGAGCTAATCCGGGTACATTACAAGCAACTTTGACCAATGGCGGCGTCGCATCAGCTGGCGTACTGGTCACTTTTAATTTAACCGGCAATGTTGGCCAACTAAACCCTACCAGCGGGACCGCCCTAACTGATAATAGCGGCGTAGCTTCAATCGTATTGCAATCTGGTTCTACAGAAGGTGCCGGTAGCGTAGTTGCAAGTGTGCAAGGTGGAATTACCCAGTCATTAGATTTTTCGGTAAGCATCTCCGCTACCGATGTTGCTATGACTGCGCCAATAATTAATCCTGGAAGCATCGGAGCTAACGGGACTGCAACTGTTGAAGTAACCATTACTGAAACAACCAACAATGTGACTTCTCCGATAAATGAAACTGTTATTGTCCAGTTTACATCTGAATGTGTACAGCAAGGAAAGGCTACAATAGATACCAATGTAGAAACTATTTCTGGTGTCGCAACAGCAACCTACAAAGATCAAGGTTGCGGTATAACAGATACGATTAGTATTAACTCAACGGTAGGCCAGACTTTATTAACTCAAACTGGCACCATAGACGTTCAAGCTGCTTCAGCTGGAAGCATTGAATTTATCAGTGCAACACCAACCAACATCGCCTTAAAAGGAACTGGAGGTTCTGGACGTTCAGAAACTTCAACCGTACTATTTAGAGTAACTGATGTCATTGGTAATCCGGTTGCAAACCGTGAAGTAAATTTTTCTCTAACTACCTCTGTTGGTGGCCTTTCTATCAGTTCAAACACAAATGTGACGGATACTGATGGAAATGTCGATGTTATCGTACAATCAGGTACTGTTCCAACTCCTGTTAGAGTGGTAGCCACTTTAGCATCCGACGATACTATTTCAACCGTCTCCGATGAGTTAGTTATTTCAACCGGAGTAGCTGATTTCAACAGCTTAAGTATTTCTGCATCAAACCTTAGTCCAGAGGCTTGGACAACCGATGGCGTAATATCCGTCATTACCGCTCGAGCATCTGATCACTTTAATAACCCTGTACCTGATGGAACTGCAGTTTCATTTGTAACTGAATTTGGCTCAATTGAACCATCTTGTACAACAACTAATGGTGTTTGTACTGTTAACTGGACAAGTGGTGCTCCGCGTATCCCACAACCAGCACTGAGAGATCCTGCGGCGATTACCCGCCAACTTGGCGATGTTGCTGTAAGCGAATGTAGCTCAGGTACTAACTTAAATGCTGCGGGTTACCCTTGTTTTTATAGTAACGCAACCAGCGCAACAACAACAGATGCAGCCTTCTACGGTGGTCTTGGACAAGTATATGGTAATCGAGTCACTATTCGAGCAACTATTTTAGGTGAAGAAAGCTTCACTGATTCCAACGCCAATGGCCTATACGATGCAGGAGAAGCATTTACTGATTTATCCGAAGCATTTACCGATGATAATGAGGATAATGTATTCGATGGCAAGTTACAAAATGGCGCTCCTGCATTGGGCGCGGCAGATGTCGACGCAAAATGTTATGGTAGCGGCAACACCATTGAATGTTATCAAGTTGGTGGCGATAATGAAGAATTTGTCGATTTCAATAGCAACCAAGAATTTGACCAAGCAAATGGACTATATAATGGCGTGCTTTGCCCAGTCGAAAGCGAAACAGCCGGCATTTGTAGTCGTCAACTGTTAACTATTTGGAAAAACCTTACTATCTTACAAGCAGGTTCGAGTGCTTCGATTTCAATGATTGAAAATGGTCTTGATGTTACAGATAGTGCCAATTACTTTCTAACAACGGTTTTACCAGCAACTTTTACAGCTTATGTCGCAGATTTACACAATGGTTCAATGCCATCAGGGACAAAAATTAGTTTTGAAGCAGGTAACGGAAGAATAGTAGGACCTACAGAATGTGTTATTGCGAGCACTAGTGGTTTTGGAATAAATAGCTGTACCGTATCAGTAAACCCAGATACTACATCAGACGCAGGACCACTCGTTGTATCTGTGACAACTCCCGGTGGAATAACGACTGTTAGATCAATCACTATTACCGATTAATTTGACAATAATTGACAAAAAGGCTCCTTAGGAGCCTTTTTTATTCCCATAATATCTAATTATGATATTGCTCACTATGCTGATGAACCGCATCAACATAAGCTTTTACATTGGCAGGATCGATAGAGGGATGAATACCGTGGCCCAGATTAAATACATGACCTTCACCTTTTCCAAACTTAGCTAAAATATCAGCGACTTCTGCATCAATTCGCTCGGGCGTAGAATATAAAACACATGGATCCATATTGCCTTGAAGAGCGACTCGATCACCAATTCGACTTCTTGCTTTATCGATATCAATCGTCCAATCAAGTCCAACACAATCCGCGCCGGTATCAGCCATCATTTCTAACCATCCAGCGCCACCTTTAGAATAAATGGTGACTGGAATTTGTTGTCCGTCTTTTTGTCGAATCAATCCATCAATAATTTGCTGCATATAATTAAGTGAAAAGTCTTGATAATCTCTGGTTGATAAAACACCTCCCCAAGTATCGAAAATCATAACCGCATTCGCACCCGCTTCTATTTGGGCATTGAGATAAGCCGTCACGGATTTTGCCAAAATATCAAGCAGTTGATGCATTGCCTTTGGTTCGGAAAACATCATGCCTTTCACTTTGCCGAAGTTCTTAGTCGCTCCGCCTTCTACCATATAGGTCGCTAGCGTCCAAGGACTTCCAGAAAAACCAATCAATGGTGTTTCATTTTTTAAAGCTTTGTTAATCGTACTTACTGCATCGGTTACATACTTTAGCTCGCTATGAATATCTGGGACAGCTAGTTTTTGTATATCACTAACCGAATTCACAGGCTTTTTAAAAACAGGTCCTTCGCCAGTTATAAAGTGTAAGCCAAGCCCCATTGCATCGGGAATCGTTAAAATATCTGAAAATAAAATCGCGGCATCCAGCTCGTAACGTCTTAAAGGCTGCAGTGTCACTTCACATGCTAATTCCGGATTTGTACACAAAGCCATAAAGTTTCCTGCTTCTTCCCGGATTTGTCGATATTCAGGTAAATAGCGTCCTGCCTGCCTCATCATCCACACAGGTGTTTTGTCTACAGGTTGGCTAAGAGCCGCCTTGATATATCGATCATTTTTAAGCATAGGAGAATTGTTTAACCATTAATAAATTTAGCGGGATTTTACATCAGCACCATCAATATTGAAACAAAATACAAGAAAGCTTCACTTGCATCGATAGAATAAGGCTATTTGATTTATGAGCTATTAGCGAGTAACACAAGATCGAATCATGGACTATCTTCCAACTTAAAGGCTTCAATTTCATCATGAATAAGAGCCATTGATTTGACCCAAGGTTTTTCAGAAACGCCTTGTTGGCGATAAGTCTTTTTTAAGCTTTCCACAAATTGACGATCAGCGACAAAATCACTAACAACAACAAATAAAGTTTTATTCTTTATATGGCGACGATAAATTTTAATTTTTTCACTTGAAGGATGTTTATTCTTATAATCTTCAGCGGTTTTCAAATGACTGACAACAACCCATTGAAGCGCATAAAATTTTTGACTAATTCTAAGTAAGCTTTTTTCATCTGCAGTTAAGCTCTCTCTCACCGGCTCTGGTTCTGGTTGCTCTACAGCTATTGCCTGTTGCGGGGTTTTTCCTTTAGCTTTCTCTTTGACTTTTGCGTTTGATATTCCCTGCTCTTCCAGCTTGGCCGGAGGTTGCTCTTCGACTTGTTCTATCTTCAATTCTTCGGGCTCTGCTGAGCCTTCCGATTGAACTTTTGACTTCTTCTTAGAAGAAGATTCTTTTCCAGTCATTAATGATTCATCTTGAAGAACTGGTTGCTTTTTGGGGAGGATTGGATCGTCTTGAACAGATGCATCAGGCTTTGGTGAGATCCACTGGTTAATTTCTTGCTGGAAAATTAGCATAGTCACTAAAATTGAGGCTACCACAAAATATCCCACTGACTTTAAATAAGATGTTTTTTCTGTTTCTTCTATTTCAACAACTTTACTAGGCGCTTTTTCATCTAACCAACGAGATAGATGATAATTTATTTCCGCAGGATTACCCTTTGATAACTGCCAAAAATAGCCCAGTTTTTTTTCATTATACAACCCCTTTACCCGTAACCCATTATATTGCTCAAAGCTCTCCACTATAAACTTCGCTTCATATTTCTCAATAGGTTCTAGCTGAAAAACAGCACACATATCTTGGTGTTCTTCGAAGGTTTTAGTTTGGCTGATAAGGTTGGGTAATGAAAGTTCGCCAGCTAAAAGAATAAAAACAACTGATTCATGAAACGCTAATTGATTTTGATTTAACCTTAAAATAAAATCTAAACATTCTATTGATAACAAGTGAGCATCATCGATCGTTATTAAAACTTTTTGAGATAAATCATTTTTAATACGATTTTCTAGATTAATGTCTGATTTTTGCCAGCTAAGACCCAGTTGCAAGCTGATCGATTTTTCGAGTTGGTCACTGCTCATAGCCAAACTCGCATCGATTCTTGCGATAAGGACTTGCTCCTCTAATCGAGCATGAAGCTCATTTATTAGGAATGACTTTCCAATTCCTTTTTCCGCGACAACAACAGCAACAAGCTGAGAAAAACTAACTTGGTTTTCCAAAGAGTCTAGCAACTGACTTTTTTGTTGACTAACGTAGTTGTTCACCAACACTTCCTTTCGATTAAATATTTGCTCTTCAATAGATTAAACTTAATATTAAAGAAGTTAACTCATTGCTTCTTTAATAACATCTTCTAATAATTGCCGATCATTTTCATCATACAAGACACAATGCCCTTCTCTAACCAGTACAAGACGAAAAGCATCAGTTTGGTTTTTTTTATCTTTTTTCATAACACTAATAAATTCACTAAGATTCAATTCAGGGAGGATTTTTGTCGGTAGCTTTAATTGGGTAAAAAGATCATTGTATTGTTCGAAAAACTTTCTATCGACAAAACCTTTTTTAACACTTAAATTTAGTGCCATAAGTATCCCTATAGAAACGGCTTCTCCATGTAAATAATAACCATAATTAGTCAAGGTTTCTAATGCATGAGCAAAAGTATGACCTAAATTTAAAAGCGCGCGTTCTCCTTTTTCTTTTTCGTCTTTTTCAACAATACTCGCCTTTTTTTGGCAGCACAAATAAATAAGCTCTTTTAACGTATCTTGATCTCTCGATAATAAATTATTTGTTTTCAATTTTAATATTTGATCAATTCCTTTTTGCCCGAGCAAAGCATACTTTACTATTTCGCCAAAACCCGATAAATACTCTCGTTCGGGCAAAGTCAGTAGTGTATTTACATCAATAATAACCGCAGACGGCTGATAAAAAGCGCCTATCAGATTTTTTCCTTGTTGATGATTGATAGCGGTTTTGCCACCAACCGAAGAATCAACCTGAGCAAGCAAGCTGGTAGGTATTTGAACAAAATTCATACCTCGTTGATAACTAGCAGCTACAAATCCAGATAGGTCGCCAATAACCCCGCCGCCTAGTGCTAGCAAAGTATCATTTCTTCTGAAACCATTTTCAACCAAATAATCAATTAGCTGAAAAAAACTCTCTCGGCTTTTATAGACTTCACCATCGCAAATAACTAACTGGTGAACTTTTTTATCTTTAATTGAAGCTCTAACTTTTTCTAAATATAGAGGAGCGACGATTTCATTACTGACGATTAAGACATTGTCGCCAGCGCAATAGGATGAAAGTAGCTCGCTATTGTCAAGTAACGCGCTTCCGATATAGATAGTGTATGGAGAATCTTTTAATGGCAAATGCAGCTGGTGCATCTTAATCGTTAGCCTTCATTTATTTCGTGGGCAATCTTATTTGCAACGGACTTAATTGAGTTTTCGTTGGTGGCAACTATCACATCTGCTATTTCTCGATATTGTGCATCTCTTTCTTTGTGCAAAGCAATTAGTGTCGATTCTGGATCATCGTTATTTTGTAGCAATGGCCGGCGTTTATCTTTACGAGTTCTTTCGAGCTGTTGCTCTATTGATGTTTCTAAGTAAACAACAATTCCTCTACCAGCCAAAAAGGTTCGATTTTCTGGAGCAACCACTGCTCCACCACCTGTCGCTAGTACGATGCCCTGCCTTTGCGATAACTCTTCAATAATATCTTTTTCGCGGACTCTAAAGCCATCCTCACCTTCTATATCAAAAATCCAATCAATTGGGGCGCCAGTACGAGCCTCAATTTCCTGATCTGTATCCACAAATTCCAAATGAAGCAACTGAGCCAGCTGTTTTCCGATTGTTGTTTTTCCAGCCCCCATAGGGCCAACTAAAAATATGTTTCTTTTGCCTTTCATAAGCGTTATTTTTATATTTTCCTAGATTAAAAACACAAGAACCCGCATTAGCGGGTTTTGTATAAACCGTACAAAAATTCTACTGAATAGTGTCTTTTACAATTTTGGGTGTAACGAACATCAATAACTCTTGTTTAGCAGATGAATCAGCTGTCGATCGAAATAATGCACCAATTCCAGGTAAATCACCTAGCAGAGGGACTTTCGTAACATCTCGATTATATCGCTGTTGATATACCCCGCCCAAAACAATTGTTTCACCATTTTCAACCAGTACTCGCGTTCCAACTTCTCTAGTATTGATCGCCGGACCAAAAACCGTATCTTCACCTCGAGTATCTTGATTAATTTTTAAGTCTAAGATTATACGATCATCTGGGGTGATTTGGGGAGTCACCTTAAGACTTAATACTGCTTTTTTGAAAGTAATTGTTGTATTACCTGCTGAACTCGCTTGTAAATAAGGTATTTGTTCACCAGATTCAATATATGCTTCATTATTATTAGTGGTAAAAACTCTTGGAGACGCGATAACCTCACCACGAGATTCACTTTCTAATGCAGAAAGCTCTACATCCAAAATAGTACCTTCAACTAATCTGGCAAAAGTAAGACCGATTGTTCCTGCCGCTTGAGAAACAGGTAAATTAACCGATAAAGAACGATCTTGCGGATCACCACCAAAAAATAACGCGTCACTTCCAGCTTGATTACCTGAAACTGCCGCTTGACTGCCTAAATCTGAAACGCCAAATCTCACGCCTAACTCGTCGGTAAAACCATTATCCGCCACCACTATTCTTGATTCAATCAATACTTGTCTAATTGGAATATCCAAACGATTAACCATTTGACGAATTGAATCCAATTTTTTAGCTGTATCTTGTATCAATAAAGTATTAGTTCTTTCATCGACTGAAACACTTCCTCGCGGGCTTAAATAGTTTGCCCCCTTAGTCAAAATAAGTTCAGACATATTAACCGCTCTAGCATAATTAATTTGAATAAACTCAGATTGTAGCGGAGCTAGCTGCTCTATCTGCTTTTCAGTTTGTAGTTGGAGTGCTTCACGAGCAGCAATTTCTTCTGCTGGGGCAATCAACATAACGTTGCCAGTTTGTCGCTTATCCAACCCTTTTGTTTTCAAAATTAAATCCAGAGCTTGATCCCATGGCACTTGATTTAGTCTCAGTGCTATCGATCCTGAAACCGTATCACTGGTTATCATATTGATATTAGTGAATTCAGAAAGTATCGTTAATGCCGAACGCACAGGAATAATTTGGAAATTAAGCGATAATCGCTCACCGGTATAAACAGGCGCTTGCAAACTCTTACGTTCGATTTCTTCCTTAGTTAACGGCTTCAACTCAATAATATAAGAATTATTCGCTTGGTAAGCTAAATATTCAAATTCGTTTAAGGTATCAATTGCAAGCCTTACATTGTCGCCAACTCTGCTAGTCGATATTAGTTTTGCTGGCGTTGCAAAATCAACGACATCTAGTTTTCTTATAAGCTCATCAGCAATTCGTGCATCAACAAAATCAGCTAGAATAGTGCGACCTTCTTTTCTTAAATCAATTCCCAAATTGGTATTGCCCAAATCAATAATAACTCGACCTTCTCCGCCTTCACCGCGTCTAAAATCAATATTGGTGATATCCTTGTTGTTAGAAGGCTTTTTTGACGTTTGTACATTCGCAACTCTAGCTCCACTTGCAGAGCTTGCTGCTTTTGTTCCATGCCCCACCGTTACAACTAAATCATTACCATCGATACGCGTTGCATAAGGAGCCATTTCAACAAGGTTAATGACTAATCTTGTACGTCCACCAGCCTCGACGGCAGTGATACTACGCGTTACGCCGACTCCTACGTTATGAGTTTTCTTTTGCAAATTAGTTGTAACACCAGAAAAATCCATAGCTATCCGAGCCGGGTTGTTGGTAGTAAACTCACGAAAATTAGGTGGCGGAGAATCCATAGTCACTCGGATTTCAACTTTATCCCCAGGCATCACGTTAAAACCAACGTTGGTAATTTCTGCGGCACTTAAAGCGCCAGAAAATACAACAAAAATAAAAGCGAAACACTGTTTCAACTTTTGGTTAGCCATAATGCTTGCTCCTAACTTTCTTAATTTTGCGTTATCCCAAATACTCATAATTACTCCTAGTGCCCACTAGCCCTCGGCAAGCGTCAAATAAACAGTTCTTTTTTCCCAACAACCTTTGCTATCGGGCACCAATGTTGATATTTCTATCTGCTGTTCAGAAATTCCTAAAATTTGTCCATGATGAATTCCTAAGTAATCACCAGACTGTACTTTCACCACATTACCGCTAATGGGACCAGCCGTCATTCTGATTAAACCCCATTCTTTATCCGGTCTGTTCAATGTTCCAACCATTTCCATGGAATCTAAGGAATATCTTTCTAGATCTTCTCGACGACGATCGGGATCAGGGCGAATAGCTTCATCACAACCATCATGCAGTAATTTTAATTGCTGCTCTAATTCTAATTCCATAACAGCAAAAGGGCTACGTAATCCAGCCGATGAATAGTCATGAGGCTGATAAACCCTTACATCTGGCATCGGTTCTATTCGACCAGGAGGTTTAGCTTTAATAGTATCAACCCAAGCTTCTAAATCGTCAGTATTGCCACCACAGGAAACTAAACTTAAGCTAACCAGACCTAAAGCTAAATTGCGAATAGAGGATTTTAAAAACAAACGATTATGCATTATTTTTCTCCTCCATCGGCTCTATAAGTCTTAGCTTTAACGCTCATGATTAATAGCTGCTCACCCGGAGAACTACTTACCTGTCCATCACCAATCTTAATAGTGAAGTCGTGCAGCGTCACAATTCTTGGTAAACGAGACACTCTGCTGACAAAATCAGCAATTTGATGATATCCACCAGACACTTGAATTTGGATTGGTTTTTCTGAGTAAAATTCAGCGTCTTTCTCATCACCAAAATCCGCAGAAACAATTTCGCATCCAGCGCCAGTTGCTGCGTAAGAAATCTCATCTAACAATTCAGCCATTTGGTCGGCTTTGGGTAGTTGTTGTAATAGCGTTTGAAAGCTATCCTTGATGGTTTGCATTTGACGCTTGTAATCATCTAAGTTAGCGGCTTTTGCTTGCTTTTTCTCAAACTCTTTCTTTAAATCGATTTCTTTTCGTTCAATATTGACTAAGTTGTCAGATTGATCACCAATAAATAAATAAAATCCAAGTGCTATAACGATTGAAAAAACGATCGCAGCCATTATTGCTTTACCGACTATGGGCCAAGATCCCATATTAGTAAAATCAATATCATTAATATCGAGATCGTTGAGGTTATTTAAATCCATTATTGCCCCCCCTCACTTACTACGTTAGGTGACGTTATTTTTGACTTCAATCTAAACGCTTTACGCCCAGAGCCTGAGTCTTTATCGTCTTGTATATCATCCAAATCAGGTTTAGTGATCCATTGCGATGCTGCCAAATTTCTCATAAAGTTAGAAATTCGCGGATTTGATTCGGCAATACCAGTGAAAAAAACATCTTCGCCGACTCGCTCAATTTCTGTCATGTTCATACCTTCCGGCATTTTTAAAACAATCTCATCAAAAAGATGGACAATTTGAGGGCGACTTTTTTGTAAATCTTGGATCAATTCCATTCGGTCAACCAATTCTTTCCGTTCTGACTCTAGGGTTGTGATCTCTTTTATTTTGGTATCTAACTGTCTAATCTGGCCTTGCAGGTAATTATTACGATTCCTCTGATTTTCAATTTCGCTATCGTAATAAGTATAGATCGACCACATCACAACTACAGCAAGCACGGCGACCAAACCTAAAATACTGATAAATTGTCTTTGTCGCTCCGCACGCTCTTCTTCACGCCAAGGTAAAAGGTTAATATTAGCCATTAATCAAAACTCCTTAATGCTAAACCACAGCAATTTACCAAAGATGGTGCGTCGGCACTCAGTGCTTGTGCATTCACTTTCGAGGAAAGCGACATATCCGCAAATGGGTTTGCTATTGAAGCGGTAGTTCCTAGCCGTTCTTCAATCATCTCTTCAAGTCCATCAATCGCAGCACAGCCTCCTGCTAACACAATATGATCAACTTCTCCGTACTGACTTGAACCATAAAAGAACTGCAATGAGCGACTAACCTGTTGAATGATTGCCTCCTTAAAAGGTTCTAAAACCTCAGGCTCATAATCATCAGGTAAACCACCCTGTTTTTTAGCCATACCGGCTTCTTCAAAAGATAGACCGTAGCGCCGCTGTATTTCTTCCGTTAACTGAGAACCTCCAAACGTCTGCTCTCTGGTATAAATAGTATTAAAATCTTCAATTACACTTAAACTAGTATTAGTCGCACCTATATCGGCAATTGCTACAATTTGCCCTTCGCCTTGATCAGGGAGCTGATTACTTAATAATTTAAACGCTCTCTCTATTGCATAGGCTTCAACGTCAACCACTTTTGCTGTTAATCCCGCTAGCTCAAGCGCGTCAACTCGAGAATAAACGTTTTCGGAACGAGAAGCCGCTAACAACACATCGACTCTGTCGGGAACTTTCTCAGAATCACCAATGACTTGGAAATCTAATGCTACCTCTTCTAATGGGTAGGGGATATACTGATCGGCCTCAACTTCAATTTGATTTTCCATATCTTCATCAGAAAGATCTTTGTCCATTTGAATAATTTTTGTGATAACCGATGAACCTGCCACTGAGACAGCTGCATGTTTAAGATTGGTGCCTGAGCGAGAAATAACTCTTTTAAGGGCTTCACCTACAACTTCTGGATCACGAATATCTCTATCAGCCATTGCATCTTGAGGGAGGGGTTCCACCGCATAACTTTCAACACGGTAACGGGAGCCAACCTTTCCTAACTCAATCAGCTTACAAGCTGTCGAGCTTATGTCGATCCCAACTAAGGCTGTCTTTTTTGAGCCGAATAAATTAGCCAGCATAATATAAAATTTTCCTATTATTTTATCCAGTTACAGGTGAAAACTATGTTTCACTTTAAATAATAGCTCTAACTATCAGAAATTTCACCTGTTTTTTGTTTTTATGTGTCGAATTTCGCTTTATTTTTACACTTTTCTTTAAGTTTTCTGACAATCAAGCGATTCATCACACAGAAATTGTAGTCTTAAATTGGCATTTTTTTGCAAATTACCTTTCAAAATGGCTAAATTAAGTTGAAAACCTCTACAAATTGACACAAAACAATGAACTATTTAGTTAAAGCCTCGAACAAATACCGCTATACTTTGTCGATTAAACAACTATGGCAACCTATTTGATAAACTGGTATGAAACAAATCACAAACTTTGCAGCTAAATTTGCCTATACAGTGACCTTGTTCACAATCGCAGCAGTGATGGGCTTTATTGGGCTCTACTTAGCCGTTGGGTCTGATTTACCAGAGGTCGAAAGTATTCGAGAAATTCGATTACAAACTCCAATGAGTGTCTATTCTAAAGACGGCCAGCTAATGAATGAGTTTGGCGATATCAGACGTATACCTATCACCTTAGACCAAGTTCCCAAAGATTTCATCAACGCCTTACTATCTACAGAAGATCAACGTTTTTATGAACACTCTGGCGTTGATGCGCTAGGCGTATTCAGAGCAGCGCTTCGGTTGGCAAAAACAGGAACAAAAAGCCAAGGCGCAAGTACCATTACAATGCTGGTCGCTCGAAACTATTATTTAACTCGCGAAAAACGTTTCTCTCGAAAATTCACCGAAATGTTTGTTGCCTGGAAATTGGAGTCAGAATTAAGCAAAGATGAAATTTTAGAAATCTTCTTAAACAAAATTCCTTTTGGTCATCGCTCTGCTGGATTAGGTGCCGCGTCTCAGGTTTATTATGGCAAACCATTAGACCAACTTAATCTAGCACAACTTGCAACGCTTGCCGGGATCCCAAAAGGTCAATCCGTATTTAATCCTATTAGCAATCCTAAAAAGGCTCGAGAAAGAAGAGCCCACGTACTTGGCAGAATGCTAACGGAAGGGCATATTTCTCAAGAACAATACGAAGAAGCTAACAATCAACCTGCTAAAACAACACGCCATGGCGCAAAAATCACGGTTAACGCTCATTACGTTTCAGAAATGGTTCATCAAGAAATCATCAAACAGTATGGACGAGATGTCGCCTATAGTGATGGCTTAAAAATTTATACCAGTATTAACCCTGCGCTGCAAAAGTATGCCCAAGATGCTCTAAGAAGTAGTTTATTAGAATATGATCGTCGTCATGGCTATCGTCAAGTAGAACAACATTATGAATTTGACGAATCGGTAACTCAAGAAGACATGGCCGATTGGATTGCCGATTTTCCAAAAATTGGTGATCTAATTCCTGCGCTTGTCATAGAAACCACGGAAACTGATGCTGAAATACTGCTAGCGGATGGAACCCAGGGAAGAGTATTGCTGCAAGAATCGCTTTGGGCAAGAAAATACATAGACGAAAACCATAGAGAGACAACCAAACTAACCGACATCTCCCAAATATTTGTTAGGGGTGATGTAATCAGAGTTCTAGCAACGAATCGCTTTGAAGAACAACCACAAAAAATCGATAATGTTCAGTCCCAAGAAAACAATTTAACTCAGGCAAAAATTGAACTAGAAAACGATCCTGAGAATCTAGTGAAAGAAAAAGTGGTGCCGCTTCCGATTTACCTACTTTCTCAAATTCCTGATGTTAATGGCGGGTTTGTCGTTCTCGATCCAAAAAATGGTGCTCTTCAAGCGTTAGTTGGTGGATACAATTATAGTAATAGCCAGTTTAATATGGCTACCCAAGCAAGAAGACAGCTAGGCTCAAATATTAAACCTTTCATTTACGCAGCAGCTTTAGAGAAAGGTTTTACTGCTGCATCATTAATCAATGATTCGCCTTATATTGAAAATGATGTTTCAGCAGGCAATTTTTGGCGACCAGAAAATGATAGTGGTCGATACCTTGGACCGACACGATTACGAGAGGCTTTAAGTTTGTCAATTAACACCGTTGCAGTGAGGCTTATTAACAAATTTGGCCCAAGATATGCCAAACAATATTTAGAAAACATTGGTTTCCCTAAATCTAGAATTCAACCTGTTCCTTCATTAGCTTTAGGCTCGCCCTCTTTTACCCCCTTAGAAGTTGCAACCACTTATGCCACGCTAGCCAATGGTGGGTATAAAGTTTTACCTTGGTTTATTGAACGAATTGAAGATGCGCACGGGCAAACGTTATACCAACATGAACCGATACAAGTTTGTCAAGAATGTGAACAAATTATTGAAGTCAAAGAGCAGCAAGAACTTGAACATCAACTATTGATTGAACAACAAAATGAATTGGTCGCTCTTAATAGTGAAATTAACCAAGAGTTAAATCTTGATGAACAGGTTAACACGGATACAATTGAAGCAGACCTTGAGCAACAATCCGCAGACACCAAAAAAGAAGAATTAAATACTATTCAAATAGACGGTAGCAAAATAATCTCTAATATTCCTTTATTACCAATTGCAGAAGATAAAATTGCCCCAAGGGTTATTGATGAACGAATTCGTTTTATAGTTGATGACATGCTAAAGGACGTTATTCATCGCGGAACTGCATGGCGACCTCTAACCAATGCAAAAAGTCCACTGTTAAAAAGAAATGATATAGCCGGAAAAACCGGGACAACCAACGATGTTAAGGATGCTTGGTTTTCTGGTTATAACAGCCAGTATGTTGCTTCGGCTTGGGTTGGGTTTAGAGATCACAGTAAAAAACTAGGTAAAAGAGAATTTGGTGGCCGAGCATCGTTACCCATTTGGCAAAAATTTATGGAAAAATCACTGGCGGGAAGCAAGCAAATTAGCATACCTAGACCAGATGGTATTGTAGATGTGAAAATCGATTTAGCGGACGGGAAATTAGCCAGTGCCAATAGCAAAAGTTCAGATTTCGAAGTCTTTAGAGTAGAAAATGCTCCCACTGAATATTCAGAAACAGCCGAAGAAAATGTTTTTGATGTATTAGATGAAAGCTACAAAAAAACAGAAACCGAAGAAGAATCCGAACAACAAGAAGATGAAATAGATTTTGATTAACTTTCCCATGGTTAATGTGGGAAAGTTATCATCAATTAACCGCTAGAAGGATCCGCTAGAACTAACAGGACCACTTGCAGGTGTCGCTACAGAATTATTCGCTCCTCCTTGCCAAACGACGCTACCGACATCACGCTTAATACACTTCCATTGGACGTTACTGCTAGCAGGCATATTAGCCACGCTACCTGTCCATGTAGGATAACTTGTTGGATCAAGTTTAATTGCGTTAGCGGTATTCCAGCTACCTAACTCTGGCACACTGCCGACGACATAAACATTTTGTCCCCATTGTGTGTGTCCATTGTTACAACTAAAATTAACCGTTACCGGTGCAACCTCTTCTTTCATTAAAACGACTGCGCCATAAGCCGGAATGTTTACATTTGAAATCTGAAATGCCTCGTCACCACCTCTACTCGCCCACGCAGTACCACTTAAATTATATTGCGGCCAACTCGTATTAGCGACTTCTCGGTAATTGCCAGAAATGCCTACATTTAACTTTTTTATTCAACCATTGATGTTGGGCTGAGAGAGGTCGGGAGAAAGGGAAAAGTTCTTTGCATTGTCTTTTATGAGACAATACCGAAAATAAAATTTTCTATAAAGGCATTTCACCGATCATCTTTATCAAACAAAGCCACCAATCCATAAAGCGCTGCGAAAGCAATAGCGGCTACTGGCCATACAATCCATGTGACTCCCCAATTCATAGTCCACAAACTCCAACCGATGTATATAGCCGTTACCAGCGGCCAATAAAAAGCAGCCAACTTTTCAGCTCTTTCTGTTTCTTTTCTCTTTTTAGGATGATAATCACCCTCTTTAAGTAGATTGCTATAGGCGTTATGTTTGGCTGAAACTGGAACAATAATATAAATTCCCATTGAAATCATTAGTAGCATAACAATGACCATCATTAACACCATTACTTGTGTACCAGATAGCATGCTAACAGCTATCAAGGGTATTATGCTAAACATGAAAAGTGATATTGCAAAAGAAATCTTTTGTGTATATGAAGGCTTAAATCTTTCAAGTTTTTCTTTGAAGATACTACTTACACCATATTCCAATTCGAACTGATCGCTATCAAGCATTTCTATATCGCTTTTATATTGACTAGATTTAATAAAAAAACTAATAGCAATAGATACCATTACCAAAATAAGCACGACGCCCGACATAGAGGCTACGTTACCTGTAATATTAAACTGATTCGATTTTACTAAGGCTAGAAGTATAAAAAAAGGTATAACGGAGCAAATACTCAGGATGACACCTTTTACTATTATTGTTGCCTCTTGCATCTTATTTTCGACATACTGGCTCGCTTGATCTAAATTTACTTTGATAAGGCCTGGTTCTTTATCTTCCCCCGAGCCATCGATTGATTCAATTTCATCCTTTAAAAGGTAATCTGTTGAAACGCCAAAGATCTCTCCCATAGTTATGATTTTATTGAGATCAGGTATGCTATTGGCGCTTTCCCATTTAGAAACCGACTGTCGAGAGACATCCATTTTTTCGGCTAGATCTTCTTGAGACCAGTTAAATTGTTTTCTTAATTTAATTATTTTGTTTGCTAATATCATTGTTTCATTCCTATGTTTGAATTTGTAATCATCATAAGAAATCAAGCAGTTGCACTCTATCAACCTGAGTTGTTAATTTGTCAACCAGCAGTTGCAATTTAAACTATATAGCGCAATTTAACCATTGTTGGTGATATTACCCTTGTCATCATAGGTGCAACAAGGATAACCGGAAACTTCACAAACCTAATTTCACGGCAGCTTATCAGGCTTTCTGAGAAGACAACTTAGGGAAAGGGGCAATTTGATAGTACTGAAGAAGTAAAAACCTTCTAATAACAGGACTCAACCCTATTCACAAATATGAAAAACCTACCTCGTCCCAAATATAACCATAGTTTTACCCTTCACATGAATATGCTCTTGCTCTTCGAGAACTTTCAATACACGACCAACCATTTCTCTCGAACAGCCAACGATTCTTCCTAGCTCTTGGCGAGTAACTTTAATTTGCATTCCATCGGGGTGAGTAATTGCATCAGGTTCTTTGGCTAAATCAAGTAAGGCTCTTGCGACTCGCCCAGTAACATCCATAAAAGCTAAATCACCAACTTTTCGGCTAGTCTTTCTTAATCTAAGAGACATTTGTTCAGCCAGCTTGAACATGATTTCTGGCTTTTCTTTGCTAAGCGCTTGAAATCTGGCATAACTGATTTCGGCTAAGTCAGTTTCAACTTTGGCTCTTACCCATGCGCTTCGGTTATTTTCACCGTCAAACAATCCCATTTCACCAAAAAAATCACCAGAATTAAGGTAAGCAAGTACTAACTCTTTACCGTCATCATCTTCAATAAGGACTGACACGGAACCTTTAATGATAAAATAAAGAGTTTCAGGCTTATCACCGGCAAAAATAATAGTAGTCTTTGCAGAGTAACGACGTTTGTGACATTGAGAAACAAACCACTCTAGAGTTGGGTCTTGTCTGATATTGTGAGGTAGAACAACGGGTTCTTTAATAATAGCCATAAATATTACCTGTTTAGTATTAAATTGTTATTTCCATTAAAACCACAGCTTCAAGAACAACCTTTAGCTTACAGATGTGATTGGCAACTTGAGTGTTTATTGCATTTATCACACAAATGTCGAAAGTTCTGGCAAATAATGCACTAGTTTACCTCACTAGGAATTTTAATGATATATTCAATATACAAGCATAATCAAGCGGCAATTCAATCAAATCTGTTTATAGGAAACAATCTATGAAAATCTCTACTCAATGGCAACAAAAGCGTCGCTTTACTGCAACAACTGAACAAGGCTATACAGTCGATATGGATGGTGAAGGAAACTCTCCGTCACCAATGCAGCTTATATTAGCGGCAGTTGGTGGTTGCTCTTCAATCGATGTCGTTATGATTTTGGAAAAAGGTAGGCATCAAATCACCGATTGCCAATGCGAACTTGAAGCCGAAAGAGCCGAAACAACACCCGCTGTTTTTACCAAAATTCATGCTCATTACCTTGTTACTGGAAACGACATACCTTCATCTGTTATCGAAAGAGCTTGCCAACTATCTATCGAAAAATATTGTTCTGCCGCATTGATGCTCAATAAAACCGTTGATATTTCCTTTAGTTTTGAATTTATCCAATCAACTGAACAAAGTTAATAATCAAACGGTTTGATAGCTAACTTTCGATCTGCTTTCTTATTTTCTTTAAGCTGGTGTGGCGAACATCTTTTCCTTTAACGAGGTAAACGATATATTCGCAAATATTCTTAGTATGATCGCCAATGCGCTCTAAAGCTCTTGCACACCAAGAGACTCTAAGTGCATTTTTTATCTCCCTAGGATCTTCCATCATTTTAATCACTAACAAACGGGAAAGATTATCAAACTCTTTATTGATCTTTTTATCACTTTGAATGATATTTAATGCTTCTTCAACATCCATTCTGGCGTAGGCATTTAGAGAACGATTAAGCATTTTCTTTACACTTTCACCTAAGTGCTGAAGTTCAATAAACTCGCGCGCGCCACCTTCACTGTCAGAGAGTTCAAGGGCATTAACGCCTAACTTTTCTGCTTCATCGCCAATCCGCTCTAAATCTGTAATGGTTTTAATAATGCTAATCATCAGGCGTAAATCGCTTGCTGCAGGTTGACGCCTTGCGAGTATCTCAGTGCAAGTTTCATCAATATCAACTTCCATTTTATTAACCATTGAATCATTATCAATAACTTGCTGCGCTTTCTTAGTGTCAGCTTCTAGTAACGCAACCAAACCATTGGACACTTGCTGTTCGACTAAACCACCCATTTTTAACACTTGGTTTCGCACTTCTTCTAGCTCTTGATTAAAGCGCTTAGAAATATGCTGTGATAAATGAAGATCGTTTTCCATTATTTTCTCCTCTTAATCTGTTTAAGTATTTAGGTTATCTGTTTAAGTATTTAGATAAACCATCCCTTAACCAAAACGTCCTGTAATATAATTCTCTGTCAACTTATGGGAAGGGTTAGTAAAAATTTGCGATGTTTCACCCATTTCTACTAATTGTCCCATATGGAAATAAGCGGTTGTTTGAGAGATCCGTGCCGCTTGTTGCATTGAGTGAGTAACAATTGCAATTGTATACTTTTCTTTTAACTCATCAATTAATTCTTCGATTACCGCTGTCGCAATAGGGTCAAGTGCAGAAGCTGGTTCGTCCATCAAAATAACTTCCGGGCTTACCGCAATTGTTCTTGCAATACACAAACGTTGTTGCTGTCCACCAGAAAGTCCTGTACCCGGTTCATCAAGCCTATCTTTGACTTCTTCAAACAAACCCGCTCTTTGCAAACTAGTGATTACTATTTCATCGAGCTCTGCTTTGTTTGACGCTAAACCATGAATTTTCGGTCCGTAAGCAACATTTTCATAAATTGATTTAGGGAAAGGGTTGGGCTTTTGGAAAACCATTCCTACTCGCGCACGCAATAACACCGGGTCCATTTTTTTCGCGTAGATATCTTCACCATCTAATGTAAGACTTCCATCAATTCGACAAATAGAAATTGTGTCATTCATGCGATTCATGCAACGCAAAAATGTTGACTTTCCACAGCCGGAAGGACCAATAAGCGCTGTGACTTGATTGCGCGCTAGATCCAAACTGACATCATTAATTGCCTGTTTATCATCATAATAAACATTAACATTTCGCATGGACATTTTTGCATCGGCCGAGAAGCAGTTCCCAACAGTTCCGTTAATTTTAGTATCTTCAGAAAGTAAGCTTTCTGATGAAGAAATATCTACCATTTTATCAACCTATAGTTACTTAATTGTCAAACTCACTTATTTTCAAATTTATTTCTTAAAATTGCCGCACTAACATTCATCACTAATAGAAAGCTGAGTAATACCAAAATTGCGGCAGAAGTTTTTGCTAAAAAAGCTCTTTCTGGGCTATCGGCCCATAGAAAAATTTGTACCGGCAAAACAGTAGCCGCGTCAGTAATATTTGCAGGGACATCGACGATAAATGCGACCATCCCAATCATAAGCAATGGAGCTGTTTCTCCGAGCGCCTGCGCCATTCCAATAATAGTACCGGTTAATATTCCAGGCATTGCCATAGGTAAAACATGCCCGAAGGCTGTTTGCATTTTCGATGCCCCTACGCCAAGAGCCGCCTCTCTAATTGATGGGGGAACGGCTTTAATAGAGGCTCGACTGGCAATAATGATGGTTGGTAAAGTCATTAACGATAACACTATACCACCAACAAGTGGTGCAGAGCGCGGCAATCCGAACATATTAATGATAACGGCTAAACCCAGTAAACCAAAAATAATGGAAGGAACGGCTGCCAAGTTGTTAATATTAACCTCTATAATATCCGTCCAGCGATTCCTTGGCGCAAATTCTTCTAAATAAAGAGCGGCGGCAACTCCGAGAGGAAAAGATAGAGCCAAGGTAACCAGCATGGTTAATATTGTCCCCATAAAGGCTCCTTTAACACCCGCTAATTCAGGCTCTCTAGAATCTCCGCTTGTAAAGAAGTCAATATTAAAACGTTTTTCTATTCTGTCGGATTTTTGTAACGACTGGATCCAAACAGCTTGATTGGCATTAATTCTAGCCCCTGCTTCACCAGGTATTGGTTTATCTTTCAAATAGGTGTCGACATCATCATCTAATCGTAACCAAACGCTAGCCGTTTTATTTAATTGGTCGGGATTTTCGATTAGAAAATCTTCAATTGTAAACTCAGCATTGGTACTAAATAACTGAAATAATTTTTTCTTATCTCTCCGCCCATCCACATCTGGAAAAGCTTGATAAACCGATTGTCTTAATACTTTCCGGTAACTAGCATTTTTTAAACTTTCTTCGCTCTCATCGGTTATACCTAACCACTTTTGATCATAATTTATATCAAGTTTGACCCAATGTTGATGAAATGCTGGGATCGCCTTATAAACGATATCGCCAATTAACGATATAACAAGAAAAAAACCCAATCCAACCGCCATGCGACCTAACCAACGAAACCGCATTTCTTTTCGATGTCGTTGTTTTAAACTGGCTGCAATTTTTTCTGTCACCAAGCTAGACGCATTATTGCTTGATTGATTAGAATTAATCGTATTGTTCACGGTACTTCCTCACGACTTTTAGCGCAATAATATTTAGTGCTAGAGTTGTTACAAATAGCATTAACCCTAATGCAAATGCAGCTAATGTTTTAGGACTGTCAAACTCTTGATCACCCGTTAACAAGGTTACAATTTGAACCGTCACAGTGGTTACAGATTCAAGCGGGTTGGCGGTCAAATTAGCTGCCATTCCTGCCGCCATCACTACAATCATTGTTTCACCAATCGCACGCGATACGGCAAGCAGTATGGCTCCTACAATTCCGGGGATCGCTGCAGGTAAAAGCACCTTCTTAATCGTTTCTGATTTAGTAGCACCCATTCCAAGCGAGCCTTCTTTCAGCGGCAAAGGTACAGCATTAATCGCATCATCCGACAAAGATGAAATAAAAGGAATGATCATTATTCCCATAACCAATCCAGCTGCTAAAGCACTTTCAGATGCAACACTAAGCCCTAACCCTTCACCTAAATTTCGAATCAGTGGCGCAACTGTTAAGGCCGCAAAAAATCCATAAACAACAGTTGGTACGCCCGCTAAAACTTCAAGCATTGGTTTAGCTATCGAGCGCAAACGCTCCGATGCATATTGAGATAGATAAATTGCGATCATCAATCCGGTGGGGATCGACAACAACATCGCTATTAAAGTAATCAATAATGTACCAGCAAATAGTGGAATTGCACCAAAAGCACCGGAACCAGCAACTTGATCGGTTCTCATTGCTATTTGCGGACTCCACTCCGTTCCAAATAAAAATTCCCATGGTGGGACCGCGCTAAAAAATTGAATGGATTCAAACAACACCGATAAAACAATTCCGATTGTCGTCAACAAAGCAATGCCTGAACAAAACCATAAAATACCAGCAACGATTTTTTCCACCTTTACGCGAGCTTTAAATTCTCTCGTAAACTGGCTAACAAGGTATCCAACACTAGCAAGACAAACCAACAGAACCAGTGCGCTTTTATACCAAGCCGAATTCGATCTCATTTGGTTCAAATACTCAGCAGCGTTGTATTTTAGTGGGTCGCTGGTTTCCATGGGTAAATTATTTGACAACAAACTAGCCGCCATAACTTGAATATCATTTAGATATAAACTTAATTGGTTACTGGATAACAAGCTAACTTCTTCGGGCAGTGAGTTTAATAATAATCCTTCAATAACACCGGACTCAAAAATACTCCAAAAAAATAGAACAATTAACGCTGGAATGCCGCACCAGAATGCTGTTAACAAACCAAACTGCGTTGGCAAAGATGTTAATTGCTTTATTTTCGCCTTACCGCCAGCCACTTTTACCGCTCGCTGCATAGCAAACCAATAGCTAAAAAGTGCTAAAAACGCGATGACAAATATCAATGTCGAAGAATTCATTAAGATTAACCTAAATTACCGCTATTTTTTCATTATTATAAATAAAATAAGGCAGCAATTATATTGCTGCCTTCAACCAAAAAACCTTAATATCTACAATTTTAATTCCGTTAGCGACAGAACCGATTTACGAACTGCCTTTAACTTTTCTTCACCTAAAGGAATCATCCCTTTATCAGTCAAATATCCCTCTTCACCCATGGCATCTTCACTAGTAAACTCAGTCAAAAACTCCATAATGCCTGGAATTTTTCCAACATGTGCATTTTTTACATAAAAGTATAACGAACGAGAAACAATGTAAGAGCCATCAGAAATACCTTCAAAGCTTGGCGCAGCTCCATCAACCTTAGAACCTTGAAGCTTATCAGAGTTTTGGTCTAAAAAGCTAAAACCAAAGATACCAAACGCTCTTGGATTTGCAGTTAATTTTTGTACAATCAGATTGTCGTTTTCACCGGCTTCTATATAAACATGATCTTCACGAACCGCGTGGCAGATCGCTTTAAACTTTTTCTTATCTTTCTTTTTTATCGCTTTTATCCATGGATAAGCTTTACAACCACCTTCAAGCACTAGCTCAACAAAAGCATCTCTTGTACCGGATGTTGGTGGTGGTCCAAGTACTTCAATTTTGAAGCTAGGCAATGCAGGGTTAATTTCATTCCACCTTTTATAAGGGTTTGCTACTAATCTTTCGCTACCGTCTTTCGCTGGAACTTTTTTAGCTAAAGCTAAAAATATTTCTTCTCTTGTAACACTCATCTGATTAGATGATTTCGAATTAGCCATTACAATCCCATCGTAACCAACCAATACCTCAGTAACGCCCTTTACGCCATTTTTAATACACATATCGAGCTCAGTTTGCTTAATCCGACGCGATGCATTGGACATATCTGGTGTATTAACACCAACGCCCGAACAAAAAAGCTTCATTCCGCCGCCAGTTCCAGTTGATTCAATTTTTGGCGTATTAAAATCTGTTGATTTTCCAAAACGCTCCGCCACAACTGTTGTAAAAGGGTAAACCGTCGAAGAACCTACAACATTAATTGTGTCTCTTCCTGCAGCAAAAACGGTTGAGCTGGTAGCAACTAATGCCAAAGCTAAGGTTAATTTTTTCATGAGCGAATCCTCAATTTCTTTCTATCCTTGATTTTAGATAGAAAAGGTTAAAACATTTAACTAGACTCACAATAGTTTTGTTGCCAGTCTACTCTTTGATTTGCAGCCAGTTTATTACAAAAATATGACTGGTTTATGACTAAAATTTTTGAACAATACCGACACCAACAACATTGTCTTTATCGCCATTTACGCCATCCTCACTAAAGCTTAAGTAACTAACAAAGGTCGTCTTTTTTGACGCTTTGTAGTCCCACCCCAAGATTTGTTGAGATGTGTATTTAACTGACGAGCTGACACCCGCTTGCCACACATCTGATTCTACCAGTTGAAGTTTTAGAGAGTGTTTATCCATGTTGTAGCGAGTACTAAACACCAGACCGTCAGCAGTTATACCATTGTTGTCTGTATCCTGATACATCAAGCCAACTTGCCAGTTATCATTGTTAAATCGCACCATCGCACGCGCTAATTCAACATTTTCACCTTCAATTCCATCATCAAATGACGCACCAAAAGTGAAATCGCCTGCTTTATATTCAAGAGCGATAGATGTCCCATCGGCCAATCCGTCGTTAGCGCCTGTTTCTTCACCAGGAACTAAAGCAATAACCGCTTTAAAACCACCCATCTTTGGCGTTGTATATTGAATGATATCGCTCATTCTTTTTTCGCCATTGAAACTGTTTTTGAATTCCATCTGAAAATCATTAAATAAGTCTATTTTCTTTACCATCGTCTTTGTGGGCGTATCAGAGCGACCCGCTAAAATCTCACCAAAACCGCCTCTCAAACCAACATATTGATTACGAGAGCTAATATTTTTTTCTTTACTCTCATCAGTAATATCGACAGCCCATTCCATAGTATAAAACACTTCAACACCATCAATGCCGGAATCACCGAACCCTTTTACGCCAAAACGAGTTGCATTGCTGTTTAACTCCCACTGATCGTCAGCATTATCTTCATCGACATGATCAAGCGTTAACATGACTTTACCGTAGACATCGACCCAATTATCATCGGCAGAAGCAACAGATGGTGCAATTAGACTAGATAAGGCGAGCGAAATTAGTGTTGGTTTCAAGATTTTCATACTATTCTCCAAAAACTTCATAAGGTATTTGACGGGGTATAAACCATCAAATTTTGATTTGGAGGCATGATAAGGCCGGTTTATGACACATTTATGACAATGTGACATATTTGTTTCGTTTTTATGACCATTAAATGAAATATTGGTTGGCGAAAATAGGCTAACTAACTGATTATTAAATTAATAAAGGTGGCAATAAGTAACCTTATTACTGAAATATCGTCCGAATTAATTTAAGCTGTAGCCCACAACCAGCAAACTTTAAAAGTAGCTCAATTGACACACCCATTACTAGCTAAACTATCGGATATCATAACCGAATCTCATACTCGTATTCAGCAAGAATTTGAGCATATAAATCCTGTCGTGGGTATCAATCAAGGCATGCGAAGCGTAGGAATTCCTGCTGACGCCATGACCATTGATTGTTTAAAAACCAATAAAAGAATCATTATCATATTGCATGATGAGCAACCTACATGCTTACAATATCAGTTTTCATATAAAAACAAAGATCCAGATGAATCTTTTTCTAAAGTTGATTTTGAACAAGTAACATCTGAAAAACTATTTGATTGGATGCGGATCTACTTTTCTAGCGATGATCCTGTATGCCATTTATAAGAATAAAACTATAAGAACAGAGCCGCCGACCAAACACCAACTATCTTTTTTATATTTTTAATAAGCTGATCTGTAGCTCTCTGAATTAAGAACTAACTACCGATAGAACCTAGCTGTAGCTGAAGCTGTTCAAACTTGTATTTCTCTTTTTCTGTATAACTCAACCACTGCTTAGCCATTCGTTTTTGTTTAGAGCTATTAGATGCAGTTTCAAAACTTTCGATTGCCTGAGAAAACTTGTTTAAATTAAAATAGGCAATTCCTAAAGCGATATCTGCGTTGCCTGGCTTATCTAAACTACCCTTTTGTTTAGCGTTAATAGCGGCATCAATAGCATTTTCCCACTGCCCTAATTCGAGATAGGCTTCAGCAAGCCGAGCGTCAATATTACCACTTTTACTCATATTGGCAGCACGAGCCAATACAGGTACAGCTTTATCAATTTCTTTGGCACTCATCCAAGCTTGTGCAAGATAATTGAGTATTTTAATATTTTCTAATACTAGACCGCTTTCAATGCTTTCGCTTAACAGCTCCGCAGACTTATATGGCGCACCAGTTAAAAAGTAAAGTTGAGCGAGCGTTTGAATATCTGAACGTTTAGTAACAAATCCTTGTTGATAGGCTGCCTCCATTACCGCCAATTGTTTATCGCTTTGATCAGATTCGCCATACATATTCGCCAATTCAATCCAGTATTTCGCTTTTGAATAATGACGAACAAGTTGTTCAGAGACAGTTACCATATTCCTTGCTTGTTTGAGTTCGTAATGCAACGCTCGCTTTAAAACAAGCCAATTTTCTTTTGGCAATTTGCCTTGGCTAAATGAATTTTCAACTGCCATTGTTACCGCGTTTAAAGATTCGCTATATTGCTTTAAGGCATAGTGTGCATTCGCCTTCAGTATTAATGCGTTATCGCTGAATTTTCCGTCTTTGATTTTTACCCATTGATCTAAGTAAGCGAGCGCATCAGTATAATTTTCAGCGGCCATACTTAATTGAGAAAGACTAAACAATGTGGAAAGTTCAAGCGACTCTGGTATGTTTTTTTGTTCAACAACTTTCTCGAATGCCTTGACTGCATTTTCACTGTCTTCTTTTCCGTAATAGATAAAGCCATAGAAGTTCCACAACATCGCTTTTTCATAGGAATTTAACTGATTCGCTCGGCTCTTTACATTATCTAAAACAGCTAATCCTTCATCTACTTTATTCTCGTCTGCTAACTTTTGCGCTCTAGCCAATTGACTATAAATACGCTCCCTCATGGCCGGTGTCTTTCTGGTTTTTCTTTTCTTAGTCGCTTCAGCCGATAAAACATCTATGCCAGGAATGTAAGAAATTCCGAAATCTAGTTTAATTGATTGATTTAACAATAATGCAGGACAAAAAACCACAAAAGCAATTAATGTTTTTGTTATCAGGTTAATCATTTTCATCTAAATTCCTCTCTTGATCCTCAAACTACAAATAGTTAACTGCTGATCAATTCATTTTAAAAGTAATTTTATTTTGCACACCGGCGACTTCTGTTGCGACCCCATCGATAACTCGAGGTTTATATTTAAACTTCTTCGCTGCGTCTTTTGCTGCTTGATCAAAAACACCTTCGGGTTTTGCTTCAATAACAACAGGATTCCTAACGCTACCTTGTTTGGTGACTATAAATTCAACAATTACGTACCCTTCAATTCCTCGGGATAAAGCTCGTCTTGGATAAATCGGTGCGACCTTAACGATCGGCAAATATTCACCATCACCTGATTCAAGTGCCAATCCAGAAGACAGATTAGTGTCGGCAACTATATCTGCAGAAAATCCAACGCCCTCCGCCTGATTTATTAAGTCTTGAGCTTGCATTGGTGGTTGCTCCATAGGAGGAGGCTCATCTTCTGGCTTCGGTGGTTTTTTTGGCTTACGCTTTTTTGTTTCAAAATTTTCATCTTTTTTTAGGCGCACAAAATCAATCACTCGACCTTGGGGCGCATCGCTCATCGCTCCTTCACCGCCGACAATTAAATAACGCATACCCAAAAATAAGCCTGCAGTGATAGCAAAAGCTAACAGTGTCGCGTAGATATAACGAGTCATCGGTTGCTACATCTCTTGAGCTGCAATGGAAACATCAAACACACCTGCTGCACGTGCACCATCCATCACTTTAATTAACACATCCGTCGTTGCTTTTTTATCTGCTTGGATTACTACAGTTCCTTGAGGGTTTTCTGCGTGAAGCCGCTCAACATTAGCCTGTACGGCTCTAACGTCAATGCGTCGCTTATTAATCCAAATTTCACCTTTATCACTGATCGCAATTAATATATTTGCACGTTCTTTTTTTACCGCTGTTGCCGCTTCAGGCCGGTTTACATCAATTCCAGCTTCTTTTACAAAAGAAGCTGTCACAATAAAAAAGATCAGCATAATAAATACAACATCAAGCATCGGTGTCATATTTATTTCTGTTTCTTCCTCTTCTAATAATTTTGCAAAAGGTGCTCTCATCGCACTTTACCTCTTAAGACTTATTCAGGTTCCTACTATCCAATCAACTAATGATCGAGTAATAATTTATCTTCTAACAATTCTGTTTCTCTGCTTGCAGTTCGTTTTAACCAACTAGAAGCAAACACACCGGACAAAGCTCCAACCATTCCAGCCATTGTTGGGATTGTCGCTTTTGATACACCAGACGCCATAGATCGCGCGTTTCCACTGCCAGAAATAGCCATCACATCAAACACTTCAATCATTCCCGTTACTGTGCCTAACAGACCCAGCAATGGACACAAAGCAACAAATGCTTGAATAGTCGGTAACGATTGATTCAACGACTGCTTTGCCCTTGAGATCATTGCGATTCTAATTTGCTCAGCGTTCCAAGAGTTTCTATCACTACGCGCTTTCCATTGTTTAACAATTTCTTTGCGGTATTGGCGATAGAAAAATTTCAAATAGAAAATTCTTTCTAAGATCAAAACCCACATTGCGAAAATTAATACGCCGATATAATTGAGAACAACACCGCCAGTTTCTAAAAACTCTCGAATCATATCTAACGGTTCAGAAATAGAAGGCACGGTTAGCTCTCCTTCTCGGCTCGTTCAGCAATTAGTCCAGCGGCTTGTTCTTGTAAAATATGCAAAATGCTTTTGCTTCGCGTATTTAACCAAGTAAATAACATAACCGTTGGAATTGCGACAACGAGACCTAAAACCGTGGTAACAAGTGCTTGAGAAATACCACCAGCCATTAATTTAGGATCACCCGTTCCAAATAAGGTTATCGCTTGGAAGGTATTGATCATTCCGGTAACTGTTCCTAACAAACCAAGCAACGGAGCAACCACTGAAATAATTTTCACAAAAGTAATCCCCTTAGTGATTCTTGGCATTTCTTTTAAGATCGCTTTACTTAGTTTTAACTCCAAGGTATCAGAAGCAATGTCAGGATGTTTTTCCTTAACCATCAACACTCTTCCAAGTGGATTGTCATCTTTTATCTCTGCAGATTTAAGTTGTTTCTTCACTTTTCTTTCGGTAATAAATAACGAAATATAGCGTTCTGCGGCTAAAATAAATGCGAACAATCCAAGAATCAAAATAACGTAACCGACGGTTCCACCTTGTTCAATTCTTTCACCGGTGTCAGGTGCTTGAACTAGCAGTCCTAATATACTTCCGCCCGTTGGATCAAGTGCGAAAGGTGTATAACCTTGTTTAGCACTTTCTAAATCACTAATCGTATCCATAAAACGAGAACTAGGCTGGCGAATTAGCTCAGCAATGGTTCCAGAGGTACCAAGCCATTCTAAATAAAGTCCGTCAGCAACTAAATTGAATGTCCCAACACGAGTAACCGGTTTGACTGATTTATTGCCATCCGCCTGTGTCACTTCTTTTTCAAATACTTTTACTTTTCCTGACTCTGTCATCTCTCTAGCAAGTTCAAACCAAACTCTTTCGATTTCTTCTATTGAGGCCAAATTAGAAGAGGAGCCCATCTTTTTGGCCAAGTTGTCAAAAAAAGCTGATCGTCCTGGATATTCAGCCGAAATGATTGAGCTATTAAATTTGCCGCTCGTATCACCGGACACCTGTTGCAATACGCCAAATAACTCTTTCAATGAACCTAGGCGTTTATTGAGTGCATCATCAAGCGACGCCAACTTCATTTCATTTTCTTCAAAATTTGTTTCAAGCTCATCCGAGTGATTAGCTTGTGCATCTCTCTCGCCAATCGCACGTTTTAACAGATCGTTTTGCGCTTCTTTTTGTTTAACAAAATCAGCTTCTCGCTCTTTGTTTTGCTGAGATTGTAAGTATTGACCTTTCTCAAGCTTAGATAACAGATCATCAAGGTTGATTGCTTTTTCATTCGCATTAACCGTTGAACCAAAGATAAGAAGAAGAGTCGCTAAGCTGAATAGCTTTGATAGGCTGTGTAATTTCATTGTCATAAATCCTAATTCATTTATCATTGATTATTCTGCGCTAGCAACAGGAACGGGAACCAATATCATATCTGGTGCTAACTGCTTTTGAGCCATTCGTAAACCTTTACTCACTTGAGTTCTATAAGAACTATCTAGCTCTAACCAAGAATTTGTTTGTCTATCCCAAATTCCCATATTTTGTTTGTCGCGACTTTGAAAAACCAAAGCAACTCGTCCAATCCTTAAATAATTGACTTCTTGCTCTTGATGATTAACCAACGCATTTCCCGCATAGGATTCAATCGTACGTCCATAATCAACTTCAACTTGATAGGCTTCTAGAACTCTTCTGAATTTTTCTGATACTGCAACATCGGTGCGATCCATCATTTCATGCAAACTAGCTATTCGTTTGCTTCTTTCTTCAGGAAGAAATGGAACATCCAAACTAACAAATTCTTCAAGTCCAGCGATCATTCTCATCATCAAAGGTGTTATTTGACGCTCAATAATAGTCACTTGATCCATTGAATCGCCTAGACGCTGCATTTCAACAAGTTGGTTTTCTATTTGACGCTTCATTTGCGCGTTATAGACTTTCAAACCTTCGGCTTCTTTATTAACCGATTTAAACTGTTGCAGTTTGGTTTGTATTTGCTCCGCCAGTCTGTCTACTTTTTTCTGAGACGTTGCCGCAGATTGATTAATGACCGTGCTTTTATCAACAACCGTTTTTAATTCGTCGGCAGCAATATTTGCACTCATAGCTAGTAAGCTGGACACAATGACTAGACCATGCCATTTATTCATTTGTTGTTTCCTCTTTTAGCTGATTTTTTACAGCAAAGACTTTTCGTTATTGGAGCGACTGTTATTTCAGTCTCCAAAAACGGATAATTTGGTGATAAGTTGGAGTTTACGTGTGAAATATTTCAGTTTTTTTACAGAAATATGACAGTCATATTTCTATAACAGAAACAGTTGGTTAGAAAATATTATGGTTTATTAAAAATAGCAATCATTACTCAATTGGTTCTTTTTCTTTCGAGGGCTTCTATTAAACAAGAAGTGTTACATAGACGTTCTTAAGCCAACTCAATAAAAAGATAAAATTATTCTTTCCTATCAACTCATTGGATTACAAATATTCAAAGATTGACAGATTAGATTGAAAAAATACGATTTTACAAGGGCGTTCGCGTTAATCCAAAAATTTAATAAGAGGACTGGGCCGTATTTAGACTTAACGTATTGGTTCAACGCAAGCGAGTGCTTACAATGATTCAAGCGCATTTCACCAGACCTAGACTCTGATATATCCATTCCACCTAAAGGTTTAAAGCTCAAAAGGTATTATTTACAAGCTCAATATTAGTGTAGAGTGAGCCATATTTGTTATACAATTGAGCTACAAACTTCTTCGTTCATATTAAGTAGCTCTGCTTCACCAAATCAATACTATAGATTATATGCTCTAAGGTATTTATTAAGTTTGAAGCTGAAAAAAGGTTAGGGCTTCAAAACGAAGCCCTATTAGCAGATATCAAGGAGTTAGAAATTCGAGCTAAATTGAATACTTAACTCAGTTCCTACCGTTTCACTTAAAATATTGATTCCTTCTTGTTCAATGACTTTATCTTCCCCTAAAATATTTTTTAGTTGAACTTTCAAAGTGCTGTCATAAGTCGGATACCAAGTGTAAACCATATCAAGCGAGTGGAATGATTCTTCATTAGCATCTTCGAAACCGCTCACTCCAGGAACGATAATTCTTGGACCAAATACGTTATAAACAAGCGTAGCCGCGTGTTCATTGTTAAGCGCATCCCATCCCATTTGCAAGTTAACAACCCACTCAGAATGACCAATTAAACGACGTGTATTATTAGTAATTACCGAAGTAACACTTTCTTGGGTGTTAAGTGCTTCTTTTAACTGATCTTCAAATAAACAATTAGCAACGCCTACTGACGAACAAATATTTACTTCTGAATCTGAATAGGTGAAATTACCGGTGACAAAATAATTAGCCATGTTGTCACTGATAAATGATAGATCTTTCAAAAATTCAACTTCAACACCGTATAGCTGACCTTCGGATGCATTTGCAGTTAATAGTTGCGGTGCTCCCTCCGTTGCACTAGGCAATTCGATTTGCTCAATTGGATTAGTTATATCTTTCCAAAAAAGTGCAACTGATAAATTTTCACCCGTTTCTAAATACCACTCCCAACGAAAATCGATGTTATCAACTGCTGAACTTTTTAAAGAGGTAGAACCCCTCACTAAAAATTCTGTCAACGGATCGATATAAAAGCTGGTCGAAATATCTCGAAAATCTGGTCTAATTGTTGTTTCACTGTAGTTAAATCGAAACTGCATTTGACTATCAACAATGTAAGTTGCAGCTAATGAAGGAAATAGCTGATCTTCAATTAATGGTAACTCCGAAACACTTTCACTATCTCCAGCAAAAAAAGGCGAGTGTGGTTGAAAAGGTACAGAAACTTGACGGAAATCTTCATATCTTATACCACCAGTCAACCGCCAATTTTTATTAACATCAAAATCAGCTAAAAAGTAATAGGCATCAATTAATGTTGCTGCTTTATATTTATCACCATTGGATGTTGAATCATCGAGGCGGACAGCAAAATCTTCTTGAGCTAAATTTGAATCAGAAAAAATTTGAGAAAAATTGTTGCCTGCTAAATATTGTGAAGGAACGGAAAAAGTTTGTAGAACAATTCCTACATTTTCTGCATCACGATTTTTCTCAACGAAATCCGCACCAGCTTTTAACTCAACGCTCCAGCCATCATTATAAATCGGCATAGAAATATTAAATCCATAATTCTCTACATCATCTTCTAGCTGCTGAAAACCATAAACCGTATCAATATCTCTTGCTAACTGAGATGTCGCTGCACCATCAATTTGATCAACTCGGAAAGTTGTTTCAAATGCTCCTGGCGCATTACGTTCAGTTTTGCTTTTTGCAAGATACCAGTCTGCACCGATGTTAAACCAATTAGGGAAATTATGACGTCCTTTTAATTGATGAGACATTAACTCTCTTTCTTCATAGAGAACATCGATTTTTCTTCTTGATTCGTCAGCTTCATTAATGGTGTTAGTATTTTCAAACTGCCTATCTCTTAACCGATCTTTGGTATCGGTTAAATAAACGTTATTCAATTCAAAACGATGATCTTGATTGTAATCAAAACCAAGATTTAACATCCCACTCATTTTTACTTGGTGCTCTGTTGATTGACCATCGGCAAATTCATTGATTCGAATTTCTCCACCTGAACTTGCTAAGTTATTGACGTTTCTTTCATTGCTAACGTTCCACTCGTTTTTGTATGAAAGACTCGCCAAAAATCCAACTCGGGAATCACCTTCAAAATCAAATTTATTACCAAAGGTCGCGCTAATTCCAAAATCTGGGTTATGACTTGTTTTAGCAGCGTCAATATCTCGATTAAGTGATCCCAAAATAGCTACTGACTCTTGAGAGCTCAAATTGTTAAGACCTCCACTTGCTAAAGTCGTTTGCAGTAATTGAGAAATTTGTCGCGTACCATCGTCGCTACCCATATTGTCATCACTACCACCCGCGTACCAAGCCGAATCATCATTATCAAGATTGAAGCCTAGACTAGCTCCAACTTTAATGATTTTCTCATTTGGAATCGACTTAGTTCTAATATCCACATTACCACCGGCAAAGTGAGCCGGTAAAGCTGGAGAATAAGATTTTTGCACGTTTAAGCTTTCGATGATGCTCGAAGGAAATAAATCTAGCGGTAAAACCGACCGCGTTGGATCCGGACTAGGAACCGTTGAGCCATTCAATAATGTACTCGAATATCGTTCACCGAGTCCTCGAATATAAATGTATTTCCCATCAACTAAAGTTAACCCTGTAACACGTCGTAATGCGGAAGCTGCATCGCCATCACCCGTTCGAGATATTTGATCAGCGCCTAAGATGTCAGCGACAAAAGCTTGCGCTTTTCTTTCGTCTAAAACAGCTTGAGCACTTCCTTGCAATCGGCTACCAGTTACTACGACCTCTTCAAGTAAGTCTGCTTCCTCTTGCTGCTCCTCTTCTGCGGCATTAGATACCGCGGAAAAGTTTGCAGCGAGGGCAATACCAACAACAAGACTAAGCTTTTTAAGTTGGTAATTTATTTTTGATTGTTTCATTGCCTACTCCAACAGTTTTATTATTCAAGACCAACCGTTACCCAACCAGCAGTCCAATCGTTATCTGCACCAACCGCACCGATAAAAGAAGGGCTATCAAACCAGCTGTCTACCGCGTTCATATCCGCACTCGTTGCGCTAGAAACTGTTTCGTATCCTGAAATAACATCCGCCATAGTTGCGGCAACACTATTACCTGTTTGACCTAAGAACCAATCTTCTGTGGTTAAGATGTCAGTCGCATTACCTTTAAAGTTTTCACCGTTTTCGCAAGCGATTACACTGTTTTGCATCAATAGCTCGCCCGACTCAGCATTTGCACGAGTTTCAGCAAAACTATCAACTTCTAAACATTCGCCCATTCCAGCAGGACCTGTAACTAACATGTTATGCAATTTACCCGCTGTTCCATGTCTTAATAAAATCCCTTCTGAGTTACCGTTGTCTGCGCCAATAATTGTAAAGTTCGCAATCACTGGGTTAGTTAGAGGGGTCGCTGCAGGAAATGCTTCGCCGTTATCACCTTCAATACCTCGGTTAACAAATGCTGCATCATGTTTGATTAACACGTATTGTGCTCGTCCAGTCCAACCAAAGGACCAGTCAAATGAATCATCACCATTGGCTGTTAGTACAAGATGCCTAACATCAACCGTACCGCCAAAGAATTCAACACCATCATCAAGATTCATGTGAACTTGGATGTAGTCAACGTTCGTTTCGCTTCCTACTCCGGCAAAAGTAATACCGTTTAATTCATCACCTGAACCTAGGGCTTTACCCGCGTACTTAACAACAACATAACGAAGTGTTCCAGAGTTATCTGTTGGGTTGTCGCCGCCGTACAAAGCAGCATCGCCTTCTGCGTTGATTCCACAGTTAGCAAGCTCAGTATCGTCTGCAACATTATCACCATTTCCATCACAAAGATTCGAAGGTGCATTACCTAAAAGAACCAAACCACCCCATTGACCAACCGCAGTGGCCTGGGCAGTCATATCTTGAATCGACGTCATAATAATTGGCGATGATGCACTTCCTAACGCTTCAATCTTTGAACCTCGACGAGCTACTAAGAAATCTTCACCTGATTCACCAATTAAGGTTGTTCCTGGTTCAATATATAAAGTCGCATTATTAGCATTATCTTCACCAACCGCAGTTCGTCCTTTAAGAACCCAATGTTTATCGTTAGTTAAGACTGTGTCGGTCATAAAAACGATATCTGCATCTAATTTATAAACTGGCTTGTCCGTAATAGAAGAGAACTCCGCAGAGGCATCTACTGCCAAACCTTGAACATCCGCAGCCACTACTTCAGTTGGAATACCAGTATTTACACCAACAGTCCAACCTTCCATCCAATTGCTTTCTCCATCAAATGCACCAATATAATCCGTTGAACGGAACCAAGCATCTTGATAAATATCTGCTGCATCAGCACCATTTCCAAGAAGAGGTGAACCGGCTTGTGGGGTAAATCCATCAGCAAGTAAATTAAGAACTTCTGAATTGTCATACGCGCTATTACCTTCCTGACCTAAGAACCAAGCTTCAGTAGTTAAGGTATCAGTTGCATTACCTTTAAAGTTTTCACCGTTTTCACAAGCGACTATTGAGTGAGTCATGATTAAAGAACCATTTTCAGCATTTGCACGAGTTTCTGGGAAGCTATCCACTTCTAAACATTCGCCCATTCCTGCCGGACCTGTAATCACAAAGTTATGTAATCGACCTGCGGTTCCGTGACGTAACAACACACCTTCAGAATCGCTTCCCGGAGCATTTGCACCACGAATAGTTACATTACTAACTATCGGATTAGTTAAAGGCGTTGCTGCTGGGAATGCTTCACCATTATCAGATTCAAATCCTCTGTTAGCTTGTACGTCATTGTGCTGAACATAAACAAACTGGGCGCGACCTGTCCAACCAAATGACCAATCGAAACTGTCATCGCCATTGCCTGTTAAAGCAACGTGTCGAACATCAACTGTTCCGCCGAAAAATTCAACACCATCATCTAGATTTTCATGTACTTGGATATAATCAACAGTTGTTCCGTTACCTACACCAGCAAAGGTAATTCCGTTTAGTTCATCACCTGAACCTAACGCTTTACCCGCTTGCTTAACAACAACGAATTTCAAGCTACCTGAATTATCGGCAGGATCATTACCGCCGTATAAACCAGCATCACCTTCGGCATTAATACTACATCCAGCTAATTCGTCAGCATCGACAATATTGTCACCATTCGCATCACATAGGTTGGAAGGAGCATTACCTAAAAGAACCAATCCACCCCATTGACCAATCGCTGTTTCTTGACCAATCATATCCTGAATTGAAGTCATCACAATCGGTGCACCTTTACTACCAACCGCTTCAATTTTTGAGTCACGACGTACAACTAGGAAATCATCGCCAGTTTCACCAATAACCCTTGTTCCTTGTTGAATATAGAGAGTTGCAGGATTAGCACGATCATTACCAACAGCCGTTCGACCATTTAATATCCAATGAGCATTGTTAGTAAGAGTAACGTCTTCGGTGAAAGTTGTTCCATTTGCTAAACGATAAACAGGCTTATCCGTAATTTCCGGAAATTCTGTAGAAACATTAGACGCCAAACCTTTCTCTAACGCATTTTGAACATCTGCAGGGAACCCACCTTTAACGCCAACAGCCCAACCTTCTGTCCAGTCGTTAGTGCCATCGAAAGCGCCTATGTAATCAACTGAATCAAAAAAACTATCTAGTGTCGATACATCTTCACCAGTACCTAGAAGCGGTGAAGTTTCACTTGGCATATAACCATTAACTTTCATTTGAATGGAAGAAGAATCAGCAAACGCGCTGTTACCTGTTTGAGCTAAGAACCACTCTTCAGTTGTTTGTGTGTCTGTTGCACTGCCTTTAAAATTTTCACCATTATCACAAGCGATAACTGAGTGAGTGATTGTTAATTCACCACTGGTAACATTTGCGCGAGTTTCTGGGAAGCTATCCACTTCCAAACATTCGCCCATTCCAGTTGGTCCAGTAACAAGCATGTTATGTAAATTACCTGCCGTACCGTGACGAAGTAATATTCCTTCAGAATTTGAGCTTGGGACATTGCCGCCAACAATTGTGAAGTTAGAAATAACCGGTTTTGTTTGTGGTGTTGCCGCTGGAAATGCTTCTCCATTATCACCTTCGATACCGCGATTAGCTGCTGTATCATTTGACTGAACGTATACATATTGCGCTTTACCGGTCCAACCAAATGACCAATCAAAAGCGTCATCGCCATTGCCTGTTAAAACAACATGCTTTACGTTAACCGTTCCACCAAAGAACTCGACACCATCGTCTAAATTTTCATGTACTTGGATATAATCAACATTGGTTGCATCACCAACGCCCGCAAAGGTAATTCCGTTTAGCTCATCACCTGAACCTAACGCTTTGCCTGCTTGTTTTACGATAACGTATTCTAATGAACCAGAGTCATCATTTGGGTTGTCGCCACCGTATAAACCAGCGTCTCCTTCTGCGTTGATACTACAAGCGGCAAGTTCCGCTGCATCCGCAACATTATCGCCATTCGCATCACAAAGATTGGAAGGAGCATTACCTAAAAGAACCAATCCACCCCATTGACCAATCGCCGTTTCACCGCCAGTGATATCTTCTAATGAAGTCATAGTAATCGGTGAAGAAAGGTTACCGTTTGCAACAATTGAAGAGTCTCGACGTACTACTAAGAAGTCGTCACCAGAACGCCCTATAATATTTGTTCCAGCCTCTACTGTTAGAGTTGCTGAGTCTGCTCGGTCATTTCCAACTGCAACTCTGCCACTCAATACCCAAAGCGTATCGTTTGTAAAAGTAGCATCTGCTGTTAAAGTGCCAGAGACTTCACAAACATCTGAATAGCTGCCAATTGCATCAATCTTTGTTGCAAAACTAGGGCATTGGAAACCTGTTGCTGGCGGTGGGTTATTTGTTGCTGGCGGCTGAATAACTTCATCGCCTTCATTAATAGTAATATCTCCACCACCGCAGCCGGATAACGCGAATATCGCGGCCACTGCACTGACTGATAACAGTTGGTTAAATTTCATAGATCACTCCACTCGGAAAATTAGTTTTATTAAAATCCGCTCTAGAATAAATAGGTAAAATGTCAGAAAAATTACAAGGTATGACAGTTAAATGACATGACTATGAAGTGGTAAAACAAGCTGAAAAATCAAAATGATAGCGATGTTTCTGTTGAAATCGCTGGTATTTTATTGATGAACGATTATCACTAATTCAAACCCTATAGACTCCCAATAAAGTCTTTCGTATTTTATTGAATCATAAATAAGACGATTATCATCTACCCATTTCTTGTGAAATAAAATCGTCATCTGTTTGTCATTTATTTTTAGACCGATATCTTTACAACGGTTTTTTTTACCGTTTTGGCCAATAATAAAAACTAGTCGAATAATAAAGACAATCGCCATCATCGATGACATTAAATGAGATCGTAAATCGATAGATTCAAATAAACAAGGCCGTATCTTTCTGCGATGGTTTTTCACTATCGCAGCAAGAAGTGCTCTTTCTTTTAGAGTAAAGCCATTAAGCTCACTATTTTCAATTAAATATGAACTGTGGTTTTGATATTGTGAATGGCTAATTGCCAAACCAATCTGGCTACAACTCGACGCCCAACGCATAAACTGTTTATTTTCCTTCGAGAAATTAATATTTGATTGTTTAGAAACATTTTTTAGTAAGGCTTCTAAGATTGAATGATTTAACTTAATTCGTCTGGAATGTTGACCATAACGTTTGCTGATTGCGTTGATACTTCTTTCTCGTATATCTTCTGCATTATGACGCCCGATAAGATCATAGAGAATTCCTTCCCGCAAGCCTCCACGAGAAATGTGCATGATTTCAATTTCAAATAATTTAAAAATAGCTGTTGCAATAGCCACGCCCGGTAAAATTGTTTTTTTGCGAAGTTCTTTTAAACCATCTAATTCAATTTCATCCATTGTAGAAAAAGATAAAAGTTGTTCTTTGATTTTTCTAAGTGCTTCTGGGGTAATGCCTTCTTGAGTATAACCTAGAGAAATAGATAAATTTTCAATCGCTTTAAAAGTTCCGGCAGAGCCAACAACGTTTGCCCAGAATTTTGGTTTGAAACCCCTAACTATGTTTGCTAGTTCAATCTCGGCGGATCTTTGAGAGCGATCAAAATTACTTTGATTTATTTTATCTTGAGGAAAAAAGCGCCGATAGCCAACACATCCCATTCGTAAACTTTCGGCCTCTTTAAGTTTAAATTTTTTTCCGATAATAAACTCTGTAGAACCGCCACCAATATCCATCACTAAATGATTAGTTTGTTGAGTCAGGCTACTCCAAGTATGACTCACTCCAAGATAGATTAAACGGGCTTCTTCAATTCCCGAAATAATTTCGATAGGAATCCCACCAAGTTCATCTTCTAATTGATTGACAAAGGCAGTAGCGTTGATTGCAGCTCTTAAGGTATTTGTTCCAACAATACGGATATTTTCTTTAGGAATGCTTTGCAAGCGCTGAGCAAATCGGCTGATGCACTCGAGCCCCCGTAGTTGAGCTTTTTCCGTGATACCACGCTCTTTACTTAAGCCCTCCGCAAGCATTACTTTTTCTGATACCGAATCGAGAATTTTTATTTCATTGTATTCAAGCGAAGCCGTTAGCATGTGAAAGCTATTTGACCCTAGATCAATCGTAGCGTAAAGCTCTTGCATAAATGATTAAGTCTTTTCAATCCTATTACGAGGAAAACAAGCGGTAAAAGTAGAGCCGACTGATAACTCACTTTGAATATCAAGATAACCGCCATAGTTTTCAAGAATGTGTTTTACAATAGATAATCCTAACCCAGTTCCTCCAACTTTACGAATTCGATTAACATTTGCTCGGTAAAATCTTTCGGTTATTCGAGAAATATTTTCTGGCGCAATACCTTCACCATTATCGATCACTTTTAAGCAAGCATTTCCGGTATCGTTTAACGACCAGCATACTTTAATCAACGATCCTTGTGGTGAGTATTTTACCGCATTACTTAATAAATTTTGGCACAAACTATAAAACTCGGCTTCCACAACCTTTACTAATAAATCCTTCTGAACAACCAGCTCGAGCTTATGGCCTTCTTTTGCTTTTGTTTTTTGAAAGTCCGAAACCAAACGATTTAATAGCGCTGGTACATCAACAGTATCACCACTATCCTCTGAGTAACCTTTTTCTTCCAGTTTTGATAGTACCAAAAGGTCATCTAAGATTTTATCCATTCTAACCGCTTGCAAATGGGCATTTTTAACGATTCTTTTCATAGATGACGGTAAATCATCATCAATATCTAACATTTCTAAATAACCGGAAATAACGGTCAAAGGGGTTCTTAGTTCATGTGAGGCGTTTGAAATAAAGGCTTTTCTTAATTTTTGTAGTGCAATTCGCTGACTAATGTCTCTGGCAGTAACCAACGTTTTTTCTTTCCCATATTGAATTCTAGTCAGTGCTAAAGTTTTTAATGGGTCAATGGGCGACACCATTTCAAGCTCGTCTTTACCATTTTTTCTCTCTAACAGGTCTTGTAAATGAGTATCTCTGACAATGTTAGTTAATTTGTGCCCTGTATCTCGGTTAGGATCAACCCCCAGAATTTGTTGAGAGGTTTTATTTGCCCACTCTACTTCCAAGTTATCATTTAATACAATAGTAGCATCCGGCAGGGCAGACATTACCGCATGATAATGACCGGCTAATTTTGAAAGGCGTTTTTTGCGATCTTTGTTAGCTTTTTGAGTTCTATGAATATGCTGAACAATTAATTCCCAAATGCCACTTGCATTAGGAGCACTTGAAGCAGGTGCTCCGTTTCTGATCCAGCGTTCGAAGGTTCTTAGTTGATAGACATTCCAACCAATGTATAGACTACTGTGAATAACAACTGAAAGCGTCCATTGCTCCGAAACCAGCCCAAACAGAATGGTCGACAACAATGTAATCAGAATTCGTGTGAATTCTACTGACCAAGCTGTTTTCATCTAAAAGACTCTATTCAATATTACCGTCAGAAAACATATAACCCATTCCCCGCACGGTAATCAAATGGGTATGCTTATCAAAAGGTTTTAAGATTTTGCGCAATCTTAACATATGTACGTCTACCGTTCTTTCTTCTATATATACACCTTGTCCCCACACAAAATCTAATAACTGAGAACGAGAATAGACCTTATTTTTATGAGTCGTAAAAAACTTTAGTAAATTGAATTCCGAGCTACCGATGGCGGTAAGTTTTCCATCTATCGATAACTGGTGGGTGGCCAGATTAATTTTTATTCCAGCTACTTCGATAACTTGATTATCTTTTTCTTTATTTGATCGCCGCAAAAGTGCTTTTACTCTCGCTTGAAACTCTTTAATTGCCACCGGCTTGGTCATATAGTCATCAGCTCCACTATCTAAGCCTTTAACTTTATCCATTTCTTCAACCCTTGCGGTCAACATCATGGTCGGAATTTCTGATAAGATTTCATCTTTTTTGATTCGTTTAACAAAATCCACACCTGATTCACTCGGCATCATCCAATCAACTACAATTAGATCAGGTCGGTTAGTCATTAGGATTTCTCTTGCCTGATGTCCACTTTCAGCTTCTATGACTAAATAATCTTGCTTTTCCAAAGAATAACGCAACATCTCTCTAATGGGTTGCTCATCTTCTACCAACATAATTTTTGACGACATAATCAATAACCATTACAAAACAATTTGTAGGTCTATAGTTTCTATTTATAATATGACTGCTTTATGACAAATTAACTAGTTTTAACGCTCTCTTGTCATATTATAGGTCAAAATGAATCAATAATGGCTGTAAGCATTAATATTTATAGTGATTGGCAGCAATAAGACTCGTGCATTCAATTTCTAAAATTGCTAGAATTCGCACCAATTCAGCACTTACTCGGCTTAAATATGACAAAGGCAGACATCACACTTGAAATAAAACAAATGCTAATTGATACCCTATCGCTGGACATTCAACCAGCAGAAATGGACGATGACGCATTGTTATTAGGTGATATTCCTGAGTTTGATTCAATGGCGATTGTTTCAGTAATAACTGCATTAGAAGAAAATTACCATTTTACATCCGCCGACGATGAGCTGACTGCCGATGTGTTTGAATCAATCCCAACAGTTGTTGAATTTGTGTTACAACATATTCAACCAGAATTAAGTATTTCCTCTAACTAATTCGATCTAACCTTACTTATTATCCCAAGTTCAGGTTTATTACTAAAGAATATAGAGAAAATCGGACTTTAACGATTAAATCGCTAGCCATTTCCCTCGTTTTTTCTTATTCTTTTGCTGTTATTTCATTCCCATTCAGGAAAATACTGTGCCAAACACAAACACATCTTTTGCGAAAAAAAATATTAAAATTGTTTTGCTAGAAGGGATCCATCCCAGCGCGGAAGAAGTTTTCCGCAATGACGGCTACAGTAACATTTTCACTGCGGCTAAATCTTTGCCCAAAAATGAATTAGAAAAAGTTCTCTCAGATGCCCATTTTTTAGGTATTCGCTCGCGCACCCTAGTTACCCAAGAGCTATTAGAGCATGCTCCTAAACTCTCCGCAATCGGCTGTTTTTGCATTGGAACAAATCAAGTCAATTTGGAAGCAACGACTCACAGAGGTATTCCTGTTTTTAATGCACCCTTTGCCAATACTCGAAGTGTTGCGGAGCTAGTGTTAGCGGAAATCATTCTACTACTCAGAGGCATACCCGCAAAAAATGCGGCCGCACATCGAGGAGAATGGCTCAAATCCGCTGTCAATTCTTTTGAAACCAGAGGAAAGATCTTAGGTATCGTTGGCTACGGCCATATAGGCACTCAAATCGGTATTTTGGCAGAAAATCTCGGAATGAAAGTGCAATTTTTCGATATTGAAAAAAAGTTACCTCTTGGCAACGCTAGACCAGCGGGTAATTTTCACAAATTACTCGAAACCTCCGACGTAGTTACATTTCACGTACCGGAAACCAAACAGACTCAAAACATGATGAATCAGACCGCGTTTAGGCATCTAAAAGATAGCGCTATTCTTGTTAATGCTTCGCGAGGAACAGTGGTTGATATTGATGCCCTAACTAGTGGTTTAGAAAGTGGAAAAGTCTCCGGCGCGGCAATTGACGTATTCCCAACCGAGCCAAAATCAAATCAAGAAGAATTTATCTCTCCATTACGAAAGTTTGATAACGCTATTTTAACGCCCCATATTGGCGGAAGTACTAAAGAAGCCCAAGTAAATATCGGTATAGAAGTCAGCGAAAAACTGGTTAAATACAGCAACAATGGTTCTACCTTATCCTCGGTTAATTTTCCGGAGGTGGGTCTGCCAGAGCTAGATGGCAAACACCGAATTTGCCACATTCATCATAATGAGCCAGGAATATTGGCCAAGATCAATGATGTCTTTTCTGTCACGGGCGTGAATATTTCCTCTCAATACCTTCAAACCAATAAAGATGTTGGTTATGTGGTAACGGATATTGATCAAACTTCTAGTCAAGAAGCTTTTGCTGGACTTAAGCAAATCAATGGGACGATTAAGAGTCGAATATTGTATTAATGATGTAGCTTTTAGAAGGGGTTTTAATTAGGACTTATATTGAATTTCAACCCAAACAGGATCGCTTTTCGTCCATTGTTTTTATTTTAAGATCCCTTGAATAATTCTAATCATCTCGGTTGAGATACTTTTCTCGCTCGCATAAATCACGCCACCGAGATTCATAAAGGAGTCTCCCTTTTTATTCAAATCCAGTTGGATGCCAAATACATCACTCACGACTCCAGTTAGCTCATTAAACAAACAACAAGTCGCAGCGAAATCCCAAATGCTTCCGCCACCTTGTTGTGGTTTAGGTAATTTAAAATAAACTGCCGGAGAATTTTCGATCACCTGACATGCATTGATGACTGCTCCGTAACCTTCTAGTATTTTCATTTCTGACCAGCTATAAGAATTAGAGATCTGTTTTAATTCATCGATGATCTTTGCAAACTCTGCGCTCATTATTAGATTAGGTTCAGCGATGACTGTTAATATATTTTGTTTTCGTTTTGAGCCAGATTGGTGTTTTATCTGTTGCAATGGTTGATTGTTTTTAAACGCTCGGTTGCCTTTTACTGCCGAATACAAAGTTTGAGTCGACGGGTCATAAACCACGCCAATTTGCGGGACGCCATCTTTTGAGACCAGTGCAATTGATACAGAGAAACCAGGTTTTGATTCAACAAAAGCTAATGTTCCATCAAGTGGATCAATACACCAAAAATAATCTTTTTCAAAACGAGACTGGTCATCAATTGATTCTTCACTCAATAATGCCAAATCAAATTTTTTAAGCGTCGGTTCGATCACATCTAAAATAATTTTTTCACATTTAAGATCTACTTCAGTGACAACTTGAGATGCTTTACTCGAACCGGTGGCTTTACTTTTGACCTTGAGGTTTTCTCTCGATGGGGCGTCTAGAATTACGGTTTCTATCACTTCCCCAGCTTTTAAAGCGGCTTCTTGTGCGACCTTAGAAAGTTCAATCAAGTTTTGTTGGGTGAGTTTCATTTGTCATTTCTCTTGAGCCTTCAGACTAGCAATCACTTCTCTTGCGATCCCTTCACTGTAACCATGAATTTTCCAATGTCCAGGACTCCAGCCTTTTATAAATCGATGAAAATCTGTCCAAGCATAGGAATGCATCAGCCGCCATTCTTTTTCAAGTTGTTGAAAGTTTACCGATTGAAGATTCAACAGTGATTTTTCTAACTCGGAAAAATAATAATCTAGCAACTCTTTTTCAAACCTTTCACAATCTTCTTCATAAAGGCAGCTGCTAATAAAATAAGCTACGTCCTTCATTCCACAACCTCCACCCACATATTGAAAATCTACCGCCGCGACTGAATGACAATCTTCGGAAAAGCAAAAATTCGCGAGTTTTGCATCGCCATGTACTAAAGTTTGAAAACGACATTGATTGAGTATTTTATTAATTTTACTGGCAGCACTCTTAAGTGCGACATCGTCTAACGCAGCTAATTCATCAGGCCGAGTATCTAGATGCCAATAGGTTCCAATCGGCCAGAGTCTATCCGCATATGGATTTTGTTTCTCTTCTGTTAAAAAAATTGAATGAAAGTTTGCCAACCACTTTAAGCAAACTTTCATATCCTTAATGTTTACAGTCTGTTTGCGAACTGGATATCCAGCGTTATCTAAATCTTCCAATAAAATGAAAAATTCCGTGTCACTCTTTTCAACGGTGTAACATTCAGGAACTCGACAAGTATCATTGCATTTTTGTGCAAATTCTTGATACCAAGCTGATTCGACTTGATAGGATTTAATTTTTCGCTGATGTGATATATCAGTATTCCATCCCCTAGGGTGATTTTTTTCGTCTGGCAATTTCACATGCTTCAAAACAACACTTGTTTGACTAGCACCAATCACTTTATAACGCGCAATTTCACCATAACCACTCCATAGAGTCTGAATTTTTTCTTGATAGGCCACATCTTGCGCCTTAAGCGATTTCAAGATAATAGACTTAATATTTGTCTTCATTATTTACCTAATTTGATTTGCCTAATTTGGTCAGAATTATATATTGATTGAGGGGCTATAAGTATTCTACTCAAGTTAACTGAGCTAGATCAATAAGTTGATGGTGCGGCGACTAACGAAAGACTGATATTGCTGATACAATCGCGGCTCATTAATACTGAATATAACAAATGTGAGAAATATTATGTCTTCAAACTTCAAGAAGATGGTAGCGGCTGCAGAAGCTCAAGACCAACCTCAACGACTTCTAATCATGCTTGCTAAATCAGAAATAGAAGAGGATGACAAAGAAAAAGGAATGTCAGGAACCATTACACCTGTGATTTGCGTTGATAAAACGCCTGATGAAATTACTACCTTCGAAGATTTTGTAGCGGAAGCTGATTCGATTAACTCTGAATGGGATATGATGTTTCTTGCAGGATTAGCAGGAGAAAATAATGAAATGCCTACCCCAGAAGAAGCCGATCCAATACTCAATAAAATGGTTAATGATTTAATGAGCGGTCAAGATCTTTCTCGATATTTGGTTTTGGATCGTAACGAAGATCCGGTTGATATTTTCTCGGAGTAGTTGTTTTTTTTATTAAAACCTTTCGCGTCAATCTCGACGCGAATATCCTACACAATTGTCTTCATTATTTGAGATCGTAGGTTGGGTTAAGGAACGAACCCAACATTGATATTCTAGGCCACTCGTATCAATATTGATTACAGCTGAACTTCCAGCTTTTCTGTCCTGCAATTCAAGCTTAACATCGTAGTTAGTAGTTAGGGTTAGTTGTTGGGTTACGCTGAGCTAACCCAACCTACTGCGCCGCTTATATTGTAGTTAAATTCATGTCCTCTCAAATAAGTTAAGAACTTCAGCCTTGAACTGTTTTTTGCAGACCAAGTTTTCTGCGATTTCTCGATATAGTTTTATTTCACTCAGAGTCGCGCCAGCAGGGATAGTGGAATTTCCAAGAAAAAAAGCGAGTGATTTCATTTTACTTGCATATTCCACTGCACCCATCTCTCTGGCTCTGACACATCCGGATTTACCACTAAAGGCAGCACTTTCGGCCGATCTTGCTTCTTTTTCAACTTCAGGCAACATTTTGTGCCAATCAAGTTCTTTTATTCTCGATATCGTTTTATGAAAATCGTACATGTGTCCAGATTCCTTGAAGGACTAAGATCTAATAAAAATAGAGTCCACTTTAGTAGGTCAGAAAGTAGTTTTTATTATTAAATATTTAACCGATAAATAACAATCTATATTATGAATTAAAAGCCATTATATCGTATTCTTCCCAAATACTCTCTCGACCTACCCAAAGCGCACCAATTCCGTGCAACGCACTAAAAAATACTATACAATCAGTATAACCTCTTTTTAAAAGATCCAATGACTCTTGAATATCAAGTCCAAGCTCAATATTGATCTACTCAGCACCGCTTTAATTTTGCTGGATGATCAATATTATATACGCAGCCTTAACCCCGCAGCTGAGCAATTGCTTGGTTTTTCCAGCCGTCAAATGGAGCAAGACAGTTTTTTTGAACTGATTAAAGGTGAGCTCTCACAATCGGCTTTAGATACTTTTAGAGAACAAGAACAATCTGGTTTTATTGAAGATATCGAACTGAAAGTCGCCACCGGAAACATTAGAACCAATTTAATGGTGACACCTTGCCAAATCGAATCAACGGATGATTTGTTATTGGAACTGCAAACAAGCACCCATCAGCAAAATATTCGTAAGGATTTACAGATCCAACAGCAAAGTCGGGTAAGTGAACATCTGATCAGAAATCTTGCTCACGAAATCAAAAATCCTCTCGGTGGAATAAAAGGCGCGGCGCAATTGTTAGAAAGAAAACTACCTAGTGACTTTTCTGATAAATATTCACAAATAATTATTAGAGAAGCCGATCGACTTGGCGCTTTGGTTGACCGATTGCTTATTCCATCAAAGCCGGAAACCCCTCATTTAGTTAATCCTCATTTAGTGATTGAGCAAGCCCTTGAATTGGTCTTATTACAAGCTAAAGAATCGATAAAGGTTATTAAAGATTATGATCCAAGCTTACCGGATATATTAATTTCCCAAAACCAAATTCAACAGGCGTTACTTAATCTAATGAAAAATGCCGCCGAAGCCATTAATCAGGCATCACCAATAAATGAGAACGGCCAATTAACTTTAAGAACTCGCATGCTTCACCAACACACAATCGGTCAATCGCAATTTAGACAGGTGCTAAGAATTGATGTTGAAGATAACGGAATTGGAATTTCTGAAGAGTTAGCTAACGATATATTCTTTCCAACAATCAGTGGAAAAGAGTCCACCGGACTAGGATTAAGTATTGCTCAAAGTTTGGTACAAAGACACAAAGGAATTATCGAACTGGAACAGGCTGTAGACCCAACACGTTTTAGTGTTTACTTACCACTTTAAAATTTTAGTATTTGAGAACGAGAAACAATGATGAATAAGAATTTTGCCAACAAAAAAGTTCTCTTGATTGATGATGACGATAGTATCCGCTGGGTTCTCAATGAAGCGTTAGAAGATCTCAAACTGCAAGTCATTCAGTCAAAAGATGCAGATGATGCGATTAATTTTTTGCAATCTGAAAAATTTGATCTTGTTATTTCCGATGTCAGAATGCCCGGTACATCGGGTATAGAGCTATTAAGTTATTGCCAAGAGAACTTCCCGCAATTGCCGGTTGTGATTATGACGGCTCATTCAGATTTAGATAGCGCAGTGACCGCTTACACAAAAGGCGCATTTGAGTATTTACCAAAACCTTTTGACCTAGATGAAGTAAACGAAATTGTTGAGCGGGCGTTAACTCCGAAACAGAGCAGCGATCTAGAAACACCAATCTCATCAAATAGTAAATTTTCGATTGTTGGTGAGGCGCCCAGTATGCAAAATTTATATCGCGCAATTGGTCGTCTTTCTAACTCTCATGTGAGTGTTTTAATTAAAGGTGAATCGGGAACCGGAAAAGAATTGGTCGCTCACGCTCTCCATCAACATAGTCCAAGAAAGAATAAGCCTTTTATTGCGCTCAACATGGCTGCCATCCCTAAAAACTTAATTGAGTCAGAATTATTTGGTCATGAAAAAGGTGCGTTCACTGGTGCATCTGGTCGCTCTCTTGGTCGCTTTGAACAAGCCGATGAGGGAACACTTTTTTTGGATGAAATCGGAGACATGCCATTAGAAACTCAGACCCGACTTTTGCGGGTTTTATCTGAGGGAACATTTTATCGAATCGGATCGATTCACCCAATATCCGTCAACGTAAGAATTGTTGCCGCAACCCATCAAAACCTATTAAAAAAAGTTGAAAAAGGCGAGTTTCGAGAAGATCTCTATCACCGTTTAAATGTCATTCCGTTGGAACTCCCACCGTTAAGAGAAAGAGCCGATGATATTTCATTACTTGCCGATTTCTTTTTAAGTAAAATAGCAGATGAATTGAGCGAGCCTAAAATTAAAATATCTCAAGACGCTCTTGAAAAGATGAAACAATTTGATTGGCCAGGAAATGTGAGGCAATTAGAAAATACCTGCCGATGGCTTTCTGTGATGGCAAATAGTCAATTTATTACGCCGAGTGATCTTCCTAAAGAGCTTTCTTCAAATGGAAAAAGATCAGTTGATAATCAATGGCAAGTTTTTTTATCTAATCATATAAAAAATCGATTTAGCGATGGCGACCAAACTATTCTTGCAAGTATTCAAGAAGAAATAGAACAACTATTAATTAAAAATGCATTAGAGCTGTCTGCTGGAAAAAAAGCCGAAGCAGCGACACTTTTAGGTTGGGGAAGAAATACGTTAACTCGAAAACAAAAATAGTTATTAGGAGTTTACATGAGCTACATTAAAAATTTAGAATGTTCATACTGCGGGAAAGAATACCCACGCGATCAATTAATGAATTTGTGCCCAAAAGATGATCGCCCTCTTGAACTTATCATTGATATCGAAAAACTCAAACAAGATAAACCGAATTTTGAATGGTATCGTCCCGAAATAAAATCCATGTGGCGCTTTGGCTCCTTACTTGGTTTAGATATCAATGATTCAAAAGATCAAGAGGATATCATTTCTTTAGGTGAAGGTTATACCCCAGAAATTCATTTGAAAAATCATCCCCTCGCCAAACAACATCAATTTGATCTTTATCTAAAAGATGAGGGTCAGCCGCATAAAGGTTGGGGCGCAAATCCGACAGGTAGTTTTAAAGATCGTGGTATGAGCATGGCGATTTCTATGGCTAACCATTTTGGAGTAAAAAAAGTGGTTGTTCCCACTCAGGGAAATGCCGGTGATTCACTTGCCGAGTATGCCATAAAAGCCGGAATGAAATCCGTTATCATTATGCCAGATGATACACCTATGCCTATTCTCGGTCGGGTATCCGCACTTGCAAAAATGCGAGATGATGTAGAAATTGAGCTAGTCAAAGGAACGATTAAAGAAGCTGGTACTTTAATGAAAGAAAAATACCTACCTCAAGGTTATTTTAATATGGCAACTTTTCAGGAGCCGGGCTGGCGCATTGATGGCAAGAAAACCCTTGGTTATGAATTAGCTGAGCCACATGATGGAAAAACTCAAGAATGGAAACTTCCTGATGTAATTCTTTATCCAACAGGCGGCGGCACAGGAATCTTAGGTATGTGGAAAGCCTTCGATGAAATGCAAGCTCTTGGATTAATCGGCAGTCAACGACCAAAAATTATCGCCGTACAAGCCGAAAACACTGCGCCAGTTGTTAATGCTTATTTAGATAATCAATCAGATACAACAATTGCAGAAGCGGGAGAAACCATTGCCACCGGATTAAATGTTCCCGGCGGGGTTGGCCACTTTAAAGTATTAGATATTGTTCGCACAAGTGGTGGTATGGCAATCAAGGTAAATGAAAAATCAATCGCTAAAAACCTACAGGACATTTATAAAGAATATGGAATTTGGATTTGTCCAGAAGGTGCTGCAACTATTGCTGCTCTCGATTCCGCATTAGAAAATAAAATGATTCAAACTGGCGATAAGGTTGTCGCATTTAATACTGGATCCTTTGAAAAATATTTACCGAATGTTAAGCATTTGATTTTTGACTAGAAAATTATAAATCTTTATAACCAAATGCGTTATCACTATTTGTTAACTCAAGGTATTATCGCGATCTCTTTACAGAAAAAATCACTCGAAAGCTAACCAGTCGGCAGCAATAGAAATGAAAGGCACTGTTCTTACAGCTTACATTATGACGATACTCATTTCCTCTACAACTCCGCTTGGGATTGTTTGGAGTAGTGAGTCTGTACACCCTTCAATGGCGGTACTATTACGGATGTTAATTGCCGCAATTTTAGGGCTGGCGATTATCGTGATCCGCAAAATAGAATTTCCAAGAAATCCTACCGCCTATAAATTATATGCCTATTCTGGAATTGGGATCTTTGGCGGACTGCTGCTAACTTATATGTCAGCAAGTTATTTACCCTCTGGAACTATTTCTTTAATTTTCGGTTTATCGCCTATCATTTCTAGTCTACTTGCAAGCCGAATACTCGGCGAAGAGAGATTCACACCGGTTAGAAAAGTGGCAATCACCACCGCTCTATTTGGACTTTCATTGGTTTGCTTTGATAGTCTAGGGTTTAGCCCAAATAGTTTACTTGGGCTTATTTATCTTTTAATTGCGGTATTCTTTTTTTGCTTAAGCGGAGTTCTAGTGAAAAGTGTGAAAATTGTTATCCACCCTCTCTCTACAACCGTCGGTGCGCTTATAATTACTTTGCCATTTTTTGCAGTTACGTGGTATTTAATGGATGGAACTCTGGTGATCTCTGAATGGCAGCCAAGGTCAGTTTGGGCAATTATTTATTTAGGCGTTTTTGGTTCGTTAATCGGCTTTGTCAGCTATTTTTATATTCTGCAAAAACTACCCGCAAGCACCGTTGCTTTGGTCACTTTGATGACGCCAATCACCGCGGTGATAATTGGTGTGGTATTTAATGGCGAGATTATTACCCTAAAATTAGCCCTCGGCGCACTGCTGGTCATGTTAGGTTTAGGTTTATTTCTTTTTGGCAATCGTCTTCGCTATAAAGTATTTCATAAATCTTAACTAAATGCGTTATGATGAGTCTGGATAATCATTCATATTTTTTTAGAAAAGGAGCTTTCAATGTCAAATAAAAAAATTGTTCTCGTTTTTGTTCATGGTTGGAGTGTTAGCAATACCGATACCTATGGTGGATTACCAGAAAGATTAAAAGCAGAAGCATCGGCATCAGAGATGGATGTTTCAATCAAAGAAATCTTTTTGGGTCGATACATTAGCTTTCATGACGAAGTTCGCCTACCTGATATTTCTCTGGCTTTTAATTCAGCGGTGCAAGATCAACTTTCATCTTTGATTAAAAATAATATTCGCTTCGTGTGTATTACCCACTCCACCGGTGGACCAGTGGTTAGAGATTGGTGGCATCGTTTTTATTTGAGTCAAAGTAAAAGTGGCCTATGTCCGATGAGTCATTTAATTATGCTGGCGCCGGCTAACTACGGTTCTGCGCTTGCACAACTTGGAAAAGGGCGATTAAGCAGAATGAAATCTTGGTTTGGTGGAGTAGAACCCGGGCAAGGTGTTTTAGATTGGTTAGAACTTGGTAGCGAAGCAAGTTGGCAATTAAATACTCAGTGGATAACAACTGATGAAAAGCAAATCGGAGCGAAAGGTATTTATCCTTTTGTGTTAACTGGACAAAGTATTGATCACGCGATTTACGATCATTTAAATACCTACACAGGTGAAAGTGGATCCGATGGTGTAGTGAGAGTTGCGGCAGCAAATTTACAGGGTCAGACTATTCGATTAGAACAACAAAAACCGATCAAGAGTAAATCTACTCAAGCTAGCTGGATAGCACCTAAACTAAAACTCACCAATCAACAACATGCACCCACCACTGCATTGCGAATCATTTCTGCTAAGTCCCATTCGGGAAAAGACATGGGCATAATGAGAAGTGTTAAAAAAGGTGTACAGGATAAAAAGAGCCAAGAAACCATTGATTCAATATTAGCTTGTATTAAAGTCAATTCAAAAATTGAATATAAAAAGCTCGCGTCTCAATTTGATAAAGAAACTCAACAAGTTCAGGCTAAACAAAAGTTAGAAACAGTCTCCCACTTATTGCTTTCTGATACTCACTTTATTCGAGATCGGTATTCAATGGTAATATTTCGCATCTACGACCACGAAGGATACCCGATAAAAGATTTTGATCTAATCTTAACGGCAGGAACTAAAAGCGATCCTAATTTACTACCTCACGGTTTTTGTATCGACAGACAAAGAAACCATGTTAATCCAGAATCAATTACTTATTACTTTAATTACGATATTATGAAAGGCTGCGAAAAAGTCGTCGATAAAAAAGGAAAAACTGTTCGTGACCAAACTAAAGGCGCTCAGCGATTAGGTTTTAAAATTCTTCCACGTCCCGATGAAGGATTTGTTCACTACCTTCCCTGCGAAATTAGCGCATCCGAAGAGCTATTAGAAAATATTATCAAACCTAACTCAACCACTCTTGTTGATATTTGTCTGCAACGAGTCGTTTATAAAAATGTTATGCGATTAGATAAGGGAACTAAAACTAAGAATTTTAAGAGAACTAAGGTGGGGGATGAAATTGTTGAGTAAATCTTTTTAAGCCAATAATTGGAATAGAGTAGCCTTGAAATACTAAGATCCCTTCAAGCAGTGCAAGATAAATGGTAATATTTTCTAGCTGTATGGGTTAAACTCTTGTAAAAGAGATTATTACAGTTCGTCAACTCACGCATTATTATGGCAAGACTAATCAAACAGGTGTTCTCGGCTAGGATTGAAAAGCACAGATAGTTTGGTAATACCTTTCTGCTGAATATAGAACTTAATTTAAATAATATACATTAATAACTATAAGGAAATAAACATGATCAGAATTACTATTTTAACTTTCGTCCTAATATTAACTGGGTGCGATGGTCTCATCCCGGAACGCGATAAGGATCTCGAAACTAAAGTCGCAAAAATACTACCAAACAGCGAGATCCAAGCTCTAAAAATCATGGACATATCTTCTACTATTACCATTACAGGTAAGGAAATATTCGAGCTAGATTCATCCAAAAGAGACGAAATCGCACTTGAGATAGGTAACATCGCTATATCAGAATACAAAACAGTTGAAACTGTTCTGTTAACCCTTATCGAGGGAGGAAATGGCGCTTTAATCGCAAGTTATACTTGGCAAAATGTTGATGGTAAATTAGTACCCATAGAATCAGCACCTTAGCTAAAAGCTTTTTGTTTTCCTCAGATTCAAATTCTCACTACTTAACGGACTCCACCATGAAAAAATACTTTATATTAATAATATCACTAGGTTTGTTTGGAACAGATGCTGCGAGCACTGAAGTACGAACCCTTAATAACGGTAATTTAGTACTACAAGACATTCCTGAAATACCTCAAACAACCGTTGATGCGCTCAATCAATATCAAAATATTCGATCTGCACCTTTTCGGGGATGGAGTAACGATGGTAAAAGTATTTTCATTTCAACGCGATTTGGGGATGTAAGCCAAATACATAAAGTAAATAAACCAAACGGGGCTCGTAAACAATTAACCTTTTTTAAAGAGCCTATTGGTAGTGTTGAAAGACAACCCTACACTGATACTTTAGCTTTCACCATGGATGCAGGAGGAAGTGAATACGCTCAAATATTTTTGTTGGACACCTCAACAGGAACAAGCAAAATGCTGACCGATGGAGAATCTCGAAACGGCGCAATAAAATGGAGCAGCGATGGTAAACGTCTTGCCTACCTAAGCACCAAACGTAACGGTAAATCAAATGATATCTGGGTAATGGATCCAAACCAGCCCAATAAAGCTAAAATAATTTTAGAGTCTACCGATGGTTCTTGGTGGGGACCTTCTGCTTGGAGTAGCGATAGCTCTCAATTATTGGTAGCGCAATATGTAAGCGCTAGTGACTCTCGTGTTTATTTAGTGAATACAACGACTGGTGAGAAGAAAATATTAGCTGGAAGCACAACCAAGGCTTCATCCAATTTTGCTCAAGCCTTTAATAAAGATAACTCTGGATTTTTTCTTATTACCAATCAATCAAGTGAATTTCAGCAACTAGCCTTTCAACCATTAAACAGTGATAAACCTCAAATTATTACCCCTAAATTAAAGTGGGACGTGAGTGGCTTTGCAATTAATCAAGACAAAACATTAGCTGCGTTTACAGCCAACGAAGATGGTATTAACTCTGTTTATCTAATGGATACTAAAAGTTTCAAATACAAGAAGGTTGACAATTTGCCGATAGGGTTGGTGGGTGGTTTAGAATTTAGACCTGATGGAAAAAAATTGGCGCTAACATTAAATACATCTCAATCTCCGAGTGATAGTTTTGTTCTCGATTTAAAAGGAAACTCGCTTGATCACGGCAACATTACGCGTTGGACTTATAGCGAAGTTGGCGGGTTAAACACTTCAAATTTTTCTAGTCCTGACCTTATTCGATTTAAATCTTTCGATCAACGGGAAATTCCCGCTTTTGTTTATAAACCTAAAACTAAGGGGCCTCATCCTGTAATTATATCGATCCACGGCGGTCCAGAGAGTCAGTTTCGCCCATCTTTCAGAAGCGACTTTCAATTATGGATGGATAAGTTAGATGCTGTTGTAATTGCGCCAAATGTTCGCGGATCTGCCGGTTACGGTAAAGAATATCTGTCATTGGACAACGGCTATAAACGTGAAGATTCTGTCAAAGACATTGGTGCTCTACTTGATTGGATTGCCACTCAACCAGACCTAGATAAAAACCGCGTGGCTGTTTACGGTGGGAGTTACGGCGGCTATATGGTACTTGCTAGTTCAGTTCATTATAGTGATAGATTGGCTGCAGCCGTTGACATAGTTGGAATTTCTAATTTTGTTACCTTCCTTAAAAATACTAAGTCCTACCGAAGAGATCTTCGCCGTGTAGAATATGGTGATGAAAGAATAGAAAAAATGAGGAAGTTTCTAGAAAGTATTAGTCCCAACAATCATGTCGATAAAATTAAAATCCCTATGTTTGTAATACAAGGTCAAAACGATCCTCGTGTACCAGTTACCGAGGCTGAACAAATTGTAAAATCTCTTCAAGAGAAGGGCAATATTGTTTGGTATATGAATGCTTTAAACGAGGGGCATGGATATCGTAAAAAAGAAAATAGAGACATTTATCAACAAGCGGTTGTATTATTTTTTGAAACTTATTTAAAATAACACAACCTTGTCCTGATAGAGCTTTTATGGCTCTATTGGGCATAATAAGCAAGCCTATATATCAAATACCTGAACCTTATCTAATTCGACTTTCTGACAAATAATTGATTTTTTATTGGCTGCTCTGACAGAATTTTTTCATACATAATCCAAGTTATAAGATTTATTTTCCGATTCAGTATTACAATATAGAAACTAAATGCTGCTTCCAAACATAGCTTTATAAATATATTTGACAATTGTTTTATGAGGTGTATTATTGCGCCAGGTTTTTCACAAACCTATTGAAAAATAAATATACTGCTAAAAAATTAGCATTAAGTTATGAGGAGTTAATCAATGAAATTAATTAAATATCTAGAGAATAAAAACTAACCTTCTCATGCTAGCGCTCGGAAGGACATTAAATACCTTTCGAGTCAGATAAAGTCTTTTACAAAAGCCCTGACCGGATAACCTGTCAGGGCTTTTTTCGTTTGGTATTTCAAAAATTAAATTAACAACATTGTTATTGTTACAGATAACTTTGAGGGTAGAGATATGCCTATAAAAATTGAATTAAATAAAAATGCAAAGAACGGAGTGAAACCTGTAAAAATATTTACCAAGGATGTCGGAAATCTGGCATTAACTCAGTTAAAAAATATTTCACAGCTTCCCTTTATTCATTCGCATATTGCAGCGATGCCCGATGTGCATGCAGGAATTGGTGCAACGGTTGGTTCTGTTATACCAACCAACAAAGCCATTATTCCAGCAGCGGTTGGAGTTGATATTGGTTGTGGAATGAATGCAGTTAGGCTTTCAATCAAAGCTTACCAGTTGCCATCAAATTTGAAGCCGATTCGTTTAGCGATTGAGCGTGCCGTTCCAGTTGGAGCTTCTGCTCATAAGATGATATCGGTGCGAGATAAAAGTTTACGAAAGCTGCAAACAGGCGTCGATGTACTTTTTAACAAGCATCCGCAGCTATTAAAGATGATGAAAAAGCCTCGTCAAACATGGGCGCAACAAATGGGGACACTAGGAGGTGGAAATCATTTTATAGAGCTTTGCATCGATGAAAATCAAGATGTTTGGATTATGCTTCACTCGGGTAGCCGTGGTATTGGAAATGCCATTGGCCGTTATTTTATTAGTAAAGCGAAAAAAGATATGCAAGGTCATATGCATAATTTACCGGATAGAGATTTGTCTTATTTCTCTGAAGGCTGTGACAACTTTGATGATTATATGGATGCTGTTGATTGGGCGCAAAATTATGCGTTCTTTAATCGACAGGAAATGATGGAGTTAGTGGTTAGGGCGATAAAACCATTTTTACCGGCTTTTCAACTGACTAAAGAAGCGATTAATTGTCATCACAATTATGTACAAAAGGAATTACATTACGGTAAGCATGTTTACGTAACTCGTAAAGGCGCAATTAGCGCAAAACAAGGAGAGCTCGGAATTATTCCTGGAAGCATGGGAACAAATTCCTTTATTGTTAGCGGCAAAGGAAAGGCAGAATCTTTTTGTTCTTGCGCTCACGGAGCAGGAAGGAGTATGACTCGAACAGCTGCTAGAAAAAGATTCAGACGCTCTGATATGGAGGAGCAAACAAAAGGAATTGAATGTCGTAAGGATAGCGGAGTCGTTGATGAAATTCCTGCTGCCTACAAGGATATTAATGCAGTGATGGATAACCAATCTGATTTAATTGATATTGTGCATCAATTAAGGCAGGTTGTATGTGTAAAAGGTTGAGGGCTTAAAATAATGAATTTAATTTTTAACCCCTCTTTTATTTTTAATTAACTGGAGAAGTCGATGAAACACCCAATTCGATTTATTAAACAACAATTACTTTTATTTGAAGAATCAAAGGATATAAATTATGGAAATCAATTTATTAAAGGAGGCTATCGACTGCTTATCTGATCAACGACGTCTTGTTCATTACCATGATGATCAATATGCATTGTATTTGTTGCAGCAGTATTGCAAGAACAGCCTTGATAACAACGAGACTGGTATTTCGCTATCTGATTTAAAAACGAGTCGGTTTGCTAAATTGTTACAACGACCTAAGGTGAAACAAATTGTAGCTACTTTTGGTGATGGAAAGGTAACTAGCGATCGTTTGCAAGATTTATACCCATCCCACCTCAAGATGCCGGTTTCAGCAAGACTAGAAACAGCCATATTTAAGACAAGTAATTTTTGGGCTAGTCATTCTAGCTGAAAATTGCTTAACGAAGAAGATGGTTGTTTATAGTCTTGCCCTACGGGTGTTCAGCTAGAAAACTTGCACCGTGTTACAACTCTTGGAAAGGACTAGTCATTCCCTTCGAGTTGCGCCTCGTTCAAATTTCCTAGCTGAACACTGAAACCGGCATCTTGAGGTGGGATGGGTATAGTATTTGATCATTACAAAAGTTATGTGATTACTCTGTCGCGATGGGGTTGCAAAGAAAACTATAGCTGGAACCAAACTTCGGTACCGGGAGCAAATTTGGTGATGCAATTGAATTTAACTAATCAGCATGATCAATTTTTATTAGATTTAAAAATTGATGCTTCACAGTTTAAATATCAATATCATCCGATTCACAGAACCAAGAGCTCGCTATCTTGGGCTAGAATAGATTTTGATCTCGACACAGGAGAAGCTTTAATTGAAGAAATTCAAAATGATTGGTTAAGACGTGCAGCAACACATGCCAGATGGGCGAAAAGAGCATTGCTAAATGGTGAGGATTTTTATCAAATGGGAAATGAAAAATATTCTGCAAAACGAATGTTTGAGTATACCAAAAACCTATTGGATAAATATCAAAAATGCTGGCACGAAACGACATTGTTTTATGCTATTAAATTGATTAGAGAAGAAATTGGTATTAAAAATATTTTTTATCATAGCTTTAAAACCGGAGCAGTATTAAAAAATATGGGGGACTGGTTACCGCCAAGATCCTTGTATACCGATCTTCCAAAGCAATTTTGTTTTAGCCAATGTGATCAAGGACCAGAGTTCATTATTAGGAACGCTAAAATTAAAAGGAAGTTAAAAAAACTTAAAGATGCTCACTGGTTTCAACTAAATTTGTAAACTTAACAAGAGGAAAACTTATGTCAAAAACAAAGAAAAAAAGAAATCGTCAGTTGGCACCGATTGCCACGGCTCCAAGAAACCCCTATGCCAATCATCCAATGATGAGAAAGGGTGGAGTTCATCAAAAATCTAAATCGGCAGAACGATCTCAGACCCGTCGCGAAGTCAAACAAATGGCTCGCGACTGGTCTTCCCGTATTTTATTCTTTCGCCGTTAAAGAGTCCTCAAACTTTTTACTCCCCAATCCTATTTAACAACTCATCCAACCAGTAGAAACCTCGCTAAAATTGTAATCCCCCCAACAATCCCTTAATATTCCTGTAATAAATGAAATAGCCCATAGGCGTTACTTAATATGCATGCAGAAATTATTGGCTGGGGAAAATGTGCTCCTCCCGCTGTACTGACCAATGATGATATAGCCTCCTTTATGGATACTTCTGATGAATGGATTTATTCGCGAACTGGCATTCGCCAACGGCATGTTAGTCATGTCCCTTGTTCAGAAATGGCCAGAGTTGCCAGTGAGCGCGCGCTCGCCTGTGCGGGGGTTGATGCCTCTGAACTAGATTTAGTTATTTTAGGTAGCACAACACCTAATGAAGTCATTCCAAATAGTGCCAGTATTGTTGTTAATGAAATAGGTGCGACTAATGCCACGGGATTTGATCTCAATTCGGCTTGTACTAGTTTTTTATATTCGCTAAATGTCGCCACCGACATGATTAAAGCTGGCTCTATAAAAACAGCTTTAGTGATTGGTATGGAAAAAGCCTCTCGGTTTATGGATTGGGGACGACGTGACTCGGCAGTTTTATTTGGTGATGGTGGTGGAGCAGTCGTATTAAGAGCGACAGAAGATGAACTTGGTCTACTTGATGCAAAACTGAATATTGTTCCCAATACCCGTGAGATGATTCATATTCCCAACTGGGGAATGGATATTCCTAATGAAGAATTAAAAGACGTTTATTACTCGATCAATTTTATGGGGCAAGATATCTTTAAAAATGCAGTTAGAGGAATGAACGAAGCTTGTGATGCGGTTCTTGAGAGAACCGGATTCGCTAAAGAAGATATCGATTTTTTTGTGCCTCATCAAGCCAACGTAAGAATTATTCAAACTCTCGCTCATCGAATGAAATTTGATATGGACAACGTGATGGTTTGTGTTGATAAGTACGCAAATACTTCTGCCGGAACCATTCCCTTAGCTTTATGTGACGCATTAGAAGCTGGCAGAATCAAACCCGGTATGACGATGCTAACTGCTTCATTTGGTGCGGGGCTAACCTGTGGTGCTGGACTAATTCGCTGGGGAAATCGAGTTACGCCAATCGGTGAATCTGACGCAGAACTTCCACCTTGCAATCAAACTGCTTTGGAAATTATTCAACCGGCGATTGAAGGTGCCAAAGAGCATTATAAAAAGCGGTAATTTAAGCCCTCTGATCCGGTCAACTACATAGGGCAAGAGCATTATAAGCTGGTTATGCAAAATATATCGTTAAATTACACATTTTCGACCTCTCCCTAGCCCTCCCCTTCCAAGGGGAGGGAATTTTACTCCCTCTACCTCCGGGAGAGGGTTGGGGAGAGGGGGCTTTTGGTGGTTAATATTTTATAATGCTCTTGCCTTGGTCAACTACATTAACATTTTGACTAATGCAGACAATTCTGGTGAACCTTCAATATCTAAAAAAGGGAAGGATTTACAGATTGACGGTGAACCTTCCATAGACTTAATTTCAATGATTGCATAGCCGGGCACTGTTATCTTACTTCCGCTTCTTAAGCGACCGCTGACTAAGTACCTTGAAACATACATTTTTTTACATCTCTTCCTAAGTGATTAACAGTATTAATTTTCATTCGGTCATAAAATAGCTTTATCTATTTAAGTTAATGGAACATCAGTATGAAATACCTAAACTTTTTATTAATCTCAATATCACTATTTGGATGCAATAGTAACGATTTCAAACCCGAGCCTGCTTCTCCCGGTGACAACACAATATTAGTTAAAGCATCTGGGTTAACCGAACCGGTAACCTTATACGAATCAATTTCCAAACAAACTCATACCGTCGAAAATGATGGGAATCATGAAATTACACTTCCTGACGATCAAAGCATTTATAACTTGGCAATCATTAATAGTTCTCAGCAATACTGCGAACTCAATCGTGATTTAGATCTTACCTGCAATGTTGATACCTGTACCGCCGAATATCGCCCCGTTTGTGCTAAAAAACCTTTAGCTGGATTAACCTGTATTACTGAGCCTTGCCAAACTGATCGCTATTTAACTTTTGGCAATGCCTGTGAAGCCTACGTCGCTGACTCTTGGCTAGCTTTGGATACTGAATGTGATGGTTTAGAAGATCAAGTCGCATACCATCAAAAACCTGTTTACATCACTAATTTTGCGCTGCTTGATTTGTATATCGATCCTTATACAATCATTGATACAACCTTGGATGGAGATAGTTTAACCATTAAATTTGAAGTCTCTGGGGGCTGTGGAAGCCATCATTTTTCGCTTTATGCCAGTGATATATTTTTAGAATCCTTCCCCGTCCAACAAAATAATACAATTGGCTACTACGCCAATGATGCCTGTGATGCGATTATCCAAGTTGAAGAAACCTTTGACCTGCTACCGATAAAAGAAGTTTATCAACGAGCCTACCCAGAAGCCACCGGTCAGCAAACGGTTGTTCTTAGCGGCTTGACGGAATATACTTTTACCATCGACTAATCTGATTAAGAAACAATGCCATAGTTGCCTTTTAACCCTGACCAACTTATCAGCAGGTAAGTTGGTCAACTCCTTGTTTATCTTTGCTACTTCATATAGATTAAGAATTAATTGCATAGCAATCACACTTAAATGGGTTCAAGAAAAACACGCCGTTTAGACCTATGTTAGTCACCAGATCCCTAATAGGAGAATGAATTGCACATCCCAAAGTCCAACCAAGAAACCAATATTTCTACTCTCCATTCTGTGATTAAAGAAAATCCCTTTGCAGCATGGACTACGATTTCAGAAGGCAAAATAACCGCCAATCACATTCCCTTTGTATTAGATGAAAACAAAGGTGAGTTTGGTACCTTGACAGGTCATGTTGCTCGCGCTAATCCGATTTGGAAAACATTTTCTAAAGATTTAGAGTCGGTCATTATCTTTCAAGGCGATCACTCTTACATTACACCCTCTTGGTATCCAACAAAAAAAGAGCATGGCAAGGCCGTTCCAACATGGAATTATGCAGTGGTACACGCCTATGGAAATCCAAACGTTATAGAGGATCGTGAATGGTTATTAACACACGTAAATGAACTCACCGATACACACGAATCTAATCAAAAACAACCCTGGAAAGTATCTGATGCACCAGATGAATATATTAATAAATTAGTCAAAGCGATTGTTGGTATTGAGATCCCAATTAACCGACTTGTAGGAAAAATAAAACTAGGGCAAAACCGTTCGAAGTCTGATCAATTAGGGATGGTTGAGGGATTGAGTAATGAGGATAGCTCTCAAGCTAGAAGCTTGGCGAATATGTTGAACTATCATATTCAAAAAAATCAAAAATAAATCTAGGAACAATAAATTGAGAATAGAAATTGATGATCTATTTGGAGAAGATGTTGCTAAGCTTCTCCAAGAACATATTAACGACATGAAATGTATTACACCACCAGAAAGCAAACATGCGCTCGACCTTAACGGTTTACGTCAACCAGAAATCACTTTTTGGGCTATTTGGGTTGATAAAACTAACCCAGCCTACAGAGCTCGATCATTATTTGGGGATTAATAGAATGGGACTCATTAGCTTTATCAATTTGATTGGTGCACTTGGTTTTTTTCTTTATGGTATGAAAATTATGAGTGATGCACTCATTAGTCTTACTGGTCATCGCATGCGATTGTTGATGATAAAGCTCACCTCAAATCGATTTAAAGGTGTACTTACCGGCCTAGGTATTACCGGACTTATTCAATCTTCCAGCGCGACTACTTTGATGGTTGTCAGTTTCGTTAACGCAAAATTACTCAGTTTAACTGAAGCAATCGGCGTAATAATGGGTGCGAATATAGGCACTACATTAACGGCTTGGCTCATTACTATTTTAGGCTTCAAGGTCAAAATGAGTGCTATTGCGCTTCCATTAGTGGTCGTCGGTTTTGTGTTCTACATGCGAAAATCGCAAAAACAACATTATTTTGGCAAGTTCATTATTGGCTTTGCGGTGCTTTTTATTGGTCTACAGTTTATGAAAGAAGCTATACCCAACCTTGATCAAAGTCCGGCTGTTTATGAATTCTTCCAAACATACGCAGACAAAGGATTTATCGGCATTCTTTTCTTTGTTAGTATTGGTACAATTTTGACTCTAATCCTACAGTCGTCTAGCGCAACTATGGCAATTACTTTGGTGGCGGCTGCACAAGGAATACTGAGTTTTGAGGCTGCTGCTGCAATAGTTCTAGGCGAAAATATTGGTACAACTATTACCGCTAATGTGGCAGCCTTGATCGGAGGAACGCAGGCTCGACGAACGGCTTTGGCTCACTTCCTGTTTAATATCATTGGCGTAATATGGGTATTAATAATTTTCTACTACTTTCTTGAATTTGTCGACTTTCTATCTGCTTATTTTCAGGGTGCAAAACCGATGGAAGTCGCAAGCGATATTCCTGTGGGCCTTTCGATATTTCATACCTGCTTTAATATTATAAATACAATGTTACTGATTGGGTTCGTATCGTTGATTGCTAGAATAGTAACTAGGTTAATACCGGAAAAGCCCGAAGAAATTATCGATTATTCTAAACCAAAATTTCTATCCTCAGATTTTCTTAAATATCCAGAAACTGCAATTCATGCATTGTTGCGAGAGTCTCGCCGATTATATCGAAAAACTGTTTTTGAAGCGGTTACTCATGGACTCAACCTTCATCGCGACGACGTAAATTCCTCTTTATCTCCGCTACAAGTCGTGCATAAATCGTCTCAGGAAATTACCTTCGAAAGTACTTCTTTTATCCGTACGAGAGTTAAACCAATTTATACAGCGATTCTAAATTATGCTTCACAAATCCAGTCAAATGTAGACCTAAATAAAAACCAAAAGGAAACGGTAACTAAACTCAAAATGATCGTGCGTGATATTCTACATGTTCTCAGAAATACATCGTTGTTTAGGCACGAGATGGGTAAATATGCGAGCTCAAACAATTCGGCAATGACGGAAGAAATTGATAACATGCGCATGGAAATTATTGTTCAGATGAGAACATATAATGAGTGGCGTCCAGAATCAAAACCGCATAACCGTAAAGAATTTATTGAACGATTGAAAGAGGAAGCAAAAAAAAGGGATATTGCACTAATAGCTCGTGTTGATCATTTGATCCGTCATCAAGAGATAACGGCAGAGATGGGAGCTTCACTTATCAGCTGTAGCTCTTATATTTTGCATATTGTCGAGCGGTTAAATAACGCGATTAAAACGTTAAGCTATACTGCTGATGAATACAATGATCTGGAAAATATACTTCGAGAAAAAAACATATCTGCTAAGCCAGCGTTTGAGCCAAAATGAACATATATACCCATTACACCTCAAGATGCAGGTTTCAGTGTTCAGCTAGGAAATTTGAACTAGGCATTACTCGAAGGAAATACCCAAAGCATTCGCTATGCTCATGGGGCAGACCCTGGCTCGCCCTTTTCGAGAGTGATAACGCTGTACAAGTTTTCTAGCTGAGCACCCGTAGGGCAAGGCTATAAACCATCATCTTCTTTGTTATGAAATTTTGAGTTAGAACGACTAACCCTAAAATTCCACGCCTTGAATCTAATGATTTATAGCCTTGCTGAAACCTGCATCTTGAGGTGTAATGGGTATACATTATCAAACGAACACGATAACAAATCGGCGCGTTCTATCATTTTAGACGTTAGGTTAAGAAGCTACTAAGTAAAAGGTTTAAGGCTAAACTAAGAAATTACAAAAAGGCCAAAAGCGGATCTTGAGTTTAATTCACCTTGACCCTAATATCTTTTCGCCAAACTGACAGGTTGTAGGATAGCTATATAGAGCAATGTTGCTCCAAAATATAGGATCATCAATTTCGTTCTTTATGTGAATAATTAAAGCGTTAGCGGCCTTATTTTCCGTATGATCGGTATTGTTAATAGCTAGGACGAAAACGACAGTTATCACAATAACTGAGACCGAAAGAAAGATTATGTTTTTATTCATGGCTTGTAATTATAATGAAATGATTTTTGGAAATCGCTTACTTTGACAAAAATCACGACTGGTGTATAATTGCACCTATTCAACACTAAGGCTCGAAATTTATATGCCTAGACAAAGTATTACGCTAACTAAACATAATGACGCTTGGTTGAAAAATCATGTAGAAGGCATTCAAGATTATTCTAATAAGAGCGAACTTATTAACGATCTTATTCGTAGAGCCAGAAGAGCGGAAGCTATTAATAGAAAGCTTGATCTTGCTGAAAAAAGTGGTTTTGTAAAACAAAGCTCAACTGAAATGCTGAAAGAGTTTAAGTCCGAACTTCTTTAGTTTATGTACCAATACATACTATCAACTAATGCTAAAGAAGATCTAAAACGAATATATGCATACGGACTCGTTGAATTTGGCGAACGACAAGCTGATCGATACTTTCATGATTTTTTTAATATGTTTGATAAGATAGTAGCCAACCCATACATCTATCAATCCATCGATCATATCAGACTAGGCTATCATCGCAGTACTTGTGGTTCTGATAGTATTTATTACCGAATAAACAATCACACAGTAGAAATTATGGCGATACTTGGAGGTCAAGAAATAGATGACTGGTTGTAAAACTGATAATTAAAGACCTCATTTATTTTTATAGAGCTAAATAACTTAAGAAATAATTAGACTTTTGTTTTTGGTTTGATTCCTTCTTACGGCCAACTGCGGACATTGGTATAAATCCAAACGGACCTCTATTATGAAGACATTTAAATGTATGGCTAACTTCACGTCACCACCTCGTAACCTTGTTTGTTGTCGTTTAGCACGACTCCCCAAGGGTGTTTTTTACCTTCACTATTTGGATCAAAGTGATAAAAGACGATTCTAGGTAAGTGACCTTGATTAAGTACTGAGCCAATCCTAAAAACAAATGATGCTTGAGCTGAAACAAATACGTCAAATTGTTCAAGGTTTGGATAACTTGGTAAAACTTCATTGTTGATGAACTCCAAAATACTTTTAGCCAATCGCGCTTGTTTTTTTGAACTACACGCGTTGTCATATTTATGCTCCCCCGACTCATATGTCACCTTATAAATCGCATCATCACTAAAGTCATTTTCAATAAAATTTAGCCTAATAGGGATACTAAGTGAGATGACAATTGCTACACGTTTAGACTGGAAGCATTTGTTATTTATCTCTTCAAAATTAAGCGTTTCTTTGTCATCAAACTCACTGTTAAAATGCCACTTTCTTTTTTCACGATCCCAGTCGCCAACGTTTACATCCTGCATATTACTAATAACATGACCCGCAGTTGCTACCATTGGTACTGGTGCAACGCCGCCATATAAAATATGTTTTTTAGCATTATTAAGTGTTTCGCCAGAGTCTTTAATAAACAGAGGGAGTCTGCAAATATTTTCCAACTGATTATTCAGCTCGTTCAAGTCATTTGTTTGATGGCTATTTTCGTGGATGATAGAAAATGGTTGTGATCTAATCCGCTTGAGCTTTTTAGGCAAATAATTCCTTATGTCGTCAATGCCGTGATCAATCAACCCCATGTGTCTAACAGTAATTAATTGGGAATCATCAGCCTCTTTCTTTTCACTATATTCACCGTAGGCAAGCAAAGCCAACGAAACCGCAAATAAGAATATAAAGATCCCTGTATTACCTCCACCGATAGTGAAGGTAATACCCCATCTATCTATCGGGATTTGGGCACTGAATATATGAGCGCCAAGTTCACCAAACGAAGCCAGTAATATCATCTTTGCAAACCAGTTTACCGTTGGTTTCCTTGAAGCTTCCAATACACTCAATAGGAAATTTAGAATTACATTTACTAGTCTCATAGCGCTATAAAACCTTACCTCTTTTAACTTCTTCGCTTGGTTCAGGGTGTTTACCACCGCCATACCACTTGCCAGTAGCCATCCAGCCGTTGAAATACATGAACCATAAACATGCCCAAGGCACGATAGTGTCGCTCAAATACTTGTTAGAAGACCATTCACCGGAAGACGGGTAAAATAGACAGAGCTTCGTTTCGTCTTGGTTAAAAACGTATATATGCGGTGGTTTTTCACCTCCTGTTATATCATACAAATTAGGCTCTACTACAAAAACTTGTGGTGATGACTGCAAATTGTAAAGCAATTTGATTTTGAATCTTCCGTACTCATCACCTAGATCTAAATTACAATTCCAGATTAGCTTTCCTTTCTTGATGTAACCTCTTCCCTGTGGAAATTTCACTTTCAACAAGTAAAGCTGCTTGTCTAAACTAACCTTATTACTTGCAAACTGTTTCAATGTTATTTTCCAAAGAACGTATTAGCTTTAACTGGTGTGCTAGTTACCACTGTGGAAATAGCACCAGTCTTGTCCACAAATAGTTCGTTTTTTTCCCTTGATTGGTTTAATCGCTCAAAATGCTTTTCAACAACAGTTTCTGACGTTTTTTCGCCTATCAACTGATCTAGTTTCTTTCTTATTAGATCTAAGGACTGAACACTTGCTAATTCTTGTAGTTTTTCAACGAAGCTACTGTGCCAATAGTGGAAGGCTTCTACTCTTTTAGGATCGACATTCCATTTCTCAGCAAAATTCTCATGCTCATTTTTAGGGTTAGTAACCCACATCTCGATTTGTCCTTTAACCACTTTTGTTTCAATATAATTAGTCATTAACTCCACAACAGTGATCAACACTTCAAGCTCATTGCTAAAATTTTGTTGAATTACAGCATCCCGATATGCCCTAGATGCCAACGTAGTTATTATTATTGAGATCGGTGATTTACCTTCATACTCAGTGTTGTCTAAAAACAATAAATCCCGATGCCGCTTCATTATTTGAACAGCTCTCCTAAGAATCCCTTTAAATACAGTATGAGTAGGTAGCTTCTCGACATTTTCAGATCTCATCACAGCTTTTGAAAATTGCATACCTTCGCTATCTAAATACACAGGAAGCAATTCAGCAATTTCGTAAAAGTCTTTGGCATAGCCTATCGGATTAGATGCTTTCCATGCTTTAAGTTTTTTGTCTGGAACCGAAATTGCGTCATACTCAATAGCGTTGTTTTGATCAGGAATACCCGGAGTGATATCCATATGAAAATCATCCGCGTAATTTAGACGACACCCTCTATTCAGCTCGCTTAAAAGAGGTTCATAATGTCCATTTTCTTCAATCCTTTTTATGACTTTATTGCGACAACTATCTGGATGAACTCCTTCCGCATTTGGTAAGTAGCAAATAAAGTCCAAATCGAATTCAGTCCTATCAATTGGTTTTGTTGTTGTGCCTATTCTTTGGCTTCCTTGAGGATAAATAACAACATCAATGAAAATTTCATCATCACCTTCTGCAAGCCATTTACCCACTGCCATATATCTTTCTTCAGCGAGCTTCCTTTTTGTTTCTGATAGCTCTAGTGACTGACAAGCATATTCTATAAGTTCTGTTAATAATTTTCGTTGTTTTACTGATAAAGCCGCAAAACCGCGATTGTATAAGTTAGTGCTCATTTATCGACTCCATTAGTCATCTATACGTATAAAGCTCTACTCATTTGTAGTTTTAATTGTTTTTATAAGAGCTTCTTTGCTGCCCGATCTAAATACTCGTAAATTATTTCCGGGATACAGGAATTGCCTTTATTTTTTCACCAATTAATGCTATTGTCAAATTATATTTCCTGTATACCGAATTTTTTATTAAAGGAGTATTTCGTGGCAAGCCAACTAGGTGAAAAACTGAAGAAGCTTAGAAAGGATCAAAAGTTTACTTTAGAATCATTAGCAGAAGCCTCAAAAGTTAGTAAAAGTTATCTTTGGGAATTAGAAAATAGAGAGGTACAAAGTCCATCGGCACAAAAGCTTACATCTATAGCTGATGCTCTTGGTGTCTCTGTAGACTATTTTTTGGATGATGACTCAAGAGACCCAGAAGAAAAGCATTTGGATAAAGCTTTTTTTAGAGGGTACAAAAATTTAGAGTCATCAGATAAAGAGCAGCTTAGAAAAATTCTGGGAACCTTTAAGAAAAGCTAAAACTCTTTTGCAGGCCAGCAATCAACATACCTTGGCAGTATCAATAAACTCATGGTGCAATCATATTGATCTGAAAAAATTTTCATTTCTGTAAGATCTGCATCGGAGTCCGCATGTGGGAACCATTTTTTAGCTGCAACTTTAACCCCTATACGTTCCTCAGCAATACTTACCTTTGAGCACAGTGAACCTTCAGGAATTTCAATTACCTGACTTCTAGTTTTATAGTAGGCACCTGCATTCTTGGCTTTATCACTAGAGCTTGCCCAGTCCATAAACCCATCTTTAGAAACTACCAATACCGCTTTTTCTTCTGTATAGCTTAGCCATTTCAATATTGCTGCGGTTAAAGAGACACCATATCGATCGGCACAATGCCCAAAGCTATCTATACTAACGACTCCATTCATTTGTACTCTAAAATCATCAAGTGGCATTAATAAATGTGAAGCAAACTTATCTGCTTCCGCTTCGATATCGTTTTCACCTTCCCATTTCAACATATCCTCTTTACTGCAAAGAAATTCTAGTTTCTGATCCTTATGAAGCATGTAATGACCTAACTCATGCGCTTTGGTAAACCTTATCCGTCCTTTAGAAGATAGCTTATTATTGTATGCAATCATCCATCTGTTTCGGCTGTCATTAGCAGCAAGCATACCCTCAAAATTAGGTATATCTATTGCCTTTATTTCAGCGATAGGATCTTGCCACTGAAATAACTCTGCTACACCTTTCGCCATCACATCAATATCCACTGGAAAGCGGTTGCCGCCATTGATTTGTCTATGGATTGCCGATGCTTTGTGCAGCAGATTAGCTGCTTTAGGTGGTTTCAATTCTTTGGGTTCCATTCCAGCGGTTTTCTCCTTTCTTTGTACATGATTATTTTTTTGAGAGCCTCGCTAGCGCGAAGCTTTAGATTCAAAATGAAGCAAGATAGACTTACTCAGAAAATATATCATAACGACCTTTCAAATTGAGCTTCATCATATTTTAAAAATAAAGTTGAGGAATAACAAGTTAACTGTTCAATTAGGAATAAAATAAATCGCGACGTATTTTTGCGTAGTTAGTCTGAAAACTATCAAACATCTTCTTCAAGCCCTAAATGGTTAAACTAAGTTTTGATCAAAATAAAAATTTAATGTCCGCTTTAAGATAATTAGAGACACTCATGGCTAGGTTAAGCTGGACTCTATTCATCTATAACCATACCCAATCAACAACAAATGCCAAAGTCTAACTAATATTCACCCTAACTACGCTCCTCAGAAGAAACATCTTTACGGTCATCAGACCAATCCTTCCTCAACTCAGCCAACTGCTTCCGGTATGAATCAACATCACCATAATCAAAAAATTTATCACTTCGTTTGTGCTGCCATAAATGATGCTCTGCATGTTTTATTGGACACCAATATTGCTCGGTGCAAGAAAATATTTCTCTGGCATAAGCAATGACACCATTTCCATAACCACAATAAACACAGTTTAATTTTTCTATCGCATTAAGGTAAGCTAGATGTTGGTGGTCGATAACAATATATTGATTTCTCTTTACGATTGGAATTTTATAAACTCTAAAACAAATATGTTGATAAATTGTAACGGTCAAATCAAGTAAAACAATAGGGATCGCCATGGCATAAATAATTGGTGCAGTTAAAATAGTGGATAATTTTGCATTAACTAAATAGCTTAACCAACCAACTTTACTTTTTCTATGAAACTGCTTAATGGTGTTATCAAAAATAACTTTACCCGCTTCAATACTATACTGAAATTGCTTTCGTTTTTTCTCAAAGATTTCTTCTAAGGCTTCTTCAATATCTTGCTGAGTTTGGCGTAACTTTTCAATAAGCTGCTCTAGGTGTTTTTGTTCAGACATAATTATTCCCTCAGATCAGTTTCGTTCAGTCTAGCATAACCTTATATATTTCTGCCCATATTCAAGGCCAAACATTAGGGCAAGAGCATTATAAAACAAAATCTAACAATTAAAGATTAAAAACGCCCTCTCCCCAACCCTCTCCCATAGGGAGAGGGGGTAAAATTCCCTCCCCTTGGAAGGGGAGGGTTAGGGAGAGGTCGAAAATGGCTAAATTAATATCAATTCCAACTTGTTATACATAATAAAGTCAAAAATAAGGACTTGATTTTATAATGCTCTTGCCTTCGGCTAGACACCCGAATCATCGAGCCTTGTACTTCCTTTAACTTAGCCAAATTAACCATATTTTAACAAATCAGCTAAATTCCTGAACCAAACCCTTATGTTTATCTCATTAAATCAACAACTTATAAACGGCATATATCTTGCTGATTTGTTTTAGATTGAATAAAAAATAGTTAAATGCACCATTGAAATATCTGTGGTACCTTTAACTTAATCGCTTAAAAGCTGAAGCAAGGAAAATATCATGGCCGTAAAAACAGAAGACCGTCCCATTGAAACCGTTAGAGAAGAAGTCATTGATAAACTAGTAATGAATTATAGCCAAGGTGAAATTTCCCTTGAAGCCTTCGAACGACGACTTGATAACGCGATGGAAACAAATGATCATAAAGTATTGATTGAATTGGTTGCTGATCTAAAGCTAGAAGTGGATAAAGAATATATTGAAAAGAAAAAGGAGGAGCTAAATAGCGTTTATGATCCTAGCGATCCAAAAGATTTAGAAACTTTTGTTGATGTATTTTCCGGCAGTACTCGTAGTGGAAAATGGCGTGTCGCCAAAGAAACCCGGATTTTCGGTTTGTTTAGTGGCACAGATATCGATCTTAGCGAAGCCCAACTCACTCATCCAACGGTTTATATAAAAGTTTACAGCCTATTCAGTGGCGTTGATATTTATGTTCCGGAAAACGTTAATATCGTTTCGAAAGCTTTCTGTATCTTTGCTGGAATAGACAACAATGTGCAATCAACGGTTGATAAAAATGCGCCAACTATTGTTATTGAAGGTTTTGCTATTTTTAGTGGTATTGATATAAAAATCAAACGAACGCTGAAAGAAAAATTTGTGCAATTTGCTGATGAAATGAAGAATCTATTTACTTAAAAATGAAGTAACTTATTTCTTATAATTATTAGGAAGAATAATAGTAACTTTAAGGCCGCCGTTGGTTCGATTAGCGATCAGAATTTTTCCTCCGTGTGCCTCAACAATTTCACGGCATAAAGGTAACCCTAACCCTGTTCCCTCTGCTTTGGTCGAGTAAAATGGTAATAGAGCGTTACTTAAATTAGTCTCGCTCATTCCTTTTCCTCTATCTTTTATTTCGATTTCAAAGCTATTGCTATGCATTCTAAAAGACACTTTAATTTCATCACTTTTTTCCCCTTGCATATCACTTGCTTCATGGGCGTTTTTAACTAGGTTAATTATTACTTGTTGCAGTTGTGCGGGGTCGCAATAAATTAATGATTCTTGTTTTTCACATTCTATTTTAAAGCTGACTATATTTTGCAAACTAGATAGAAATTCATAGCTTTTAACAGACTGGTATTGAGGGCTTGGTAATCGTGCAAATTTTGCATAACCTTCAATGAATGATTTTAAATATAAAGCCCTTTCTCCCATGGTTGAAAAAATATTAGCTAATTTATCCTGCTGTTGATTTTTACTAATTAATTCTCCCGAGTGGGCTAAAGAGGTAATTGGTGCGAGCGAATTATTTAATTCATGGCTTATTAGTCGGATTACTTTTTTCCAAGTGTTAACTTCTTGACGATTAATTTCCTTGGTGAGGCTTTTAAATAAATAAAGGTGATGCTTTCTACCGTTTAATAAAAACTGGTTTTGAGTTAAATGGTAAGTTTCTGATCCTGTTTTTTGAGGAACTGTAAATAAACCACTTAAACCTGAATCAACCGCTTGAGAAAATGGTTTGGGATTATTTTTTAACAACTCTTGAAATTTTAATCCATTTACTGCTTTGCCAGAATAAATTAATTTGTTTGCTGCGCTATTGCTGTAAATAATCGAACCTGAATCATCAATTAAAATAAGTGATAAAGGAGTTGTTTGAATGACGGTGTCAAGCAAGAGTTCTCTCTGATAAAGGTTTAATCTTTCGTCTCTCAATGCCGAACCAACCTTGTTATAAATATTAACTAGATCGCCAAATTCATCATTGCGTATTTTAGCCAAAGAGACGCTAAAGTCATTATCTAAAAAATTTTGGAATCCATTGTTCAGTGCTGCTAAAATACGATTAATTGGGTTCATATAAGTATGGATAACAAAAACGGACAGGGGAATTACAATTGCAGCGGAAATAATTGATGCTATTAAAATATCTTGTAGCCAATAGTTGACAAACCCAACTACTAGTAGAATAAAACTAACAATTAGAATAATAAAAAATGTAAGCTGGGCTTCTAGGCTTAGTTTTATTTTCAAAGGCTACCTTGTATTTTTTTAGTTGGAACTTCTTGGAACTTCATATTTGTCCATTCGCCTATAGAGTGATTGCCGGCTCAAGCCTAACTCTCTAGCCGTTTGTGAAATGTTATAACGGTTGTTCATTAAAGTTGCAACCAGCAGCTCTTTGTCCGGCTCAATTGAATGGCTTTTTGTTGGTGTGCTTTTTTCTAATTCAGGTAATCCTAAATCCACGGTTTTAATATGTTGATTTGATGCTAATAGACTGGCTCTTTTAATGACATTTTCCAGCTCCCTTACATTGCCGGGCCAGTTATGATTTTGTAATGCGCTTTCCGCACCTTGTGACAAGGTTGTGTCCTCTGGCATAAAGTAGAGCGCAAGCGGTAAAATATCTTCAACTCTTTTTGCCAGTGCTGCGACTTTAATTTCTATTACATTCAAGCGGTAATAAAGATCTTCCCGAAATGTTCCTTTTTTAATGTCATTCAATAGGTTTGCGTTAGTAGCGCTAATTACTCGAACATTAACTTTACAAGTTTGTGAACTTCCAAGCCGCTCAAACTCGCCAGTTTGTAAAACTCGTAATAATTTAACCTGACCAGAAAGCGGTAAATCTCCTATTTCATCAAGGAATAAAGTTCCACCATCAGCGGCTTCAAAGCGACCCACACGCAATTTTTGCGCTCCGGTGAATGCACCGGCTTCCGCTCCAAATAGCTCGGCTTCTAACAAATCCATGGGAAGTGCGCCAACATTAACTCGAATAAAAGGCTTGTCTTTAACTGACGAATTAGCTTGAATGGTTTCGGCAACCTTTTCTTTACCGCAACCATTTGGTCCCGTAATAAGAACAGGGATATCAGCATCGGCTACCTGAGTAGCAATCGTCATGGTTTGCAACATTAATGGGCTATTAAATATAGTCTCGCATAAATCGTAATCATTGGCTAAGGACTGCGCTAAGTTAGACTTTTGACTTAGCATTGAATTAGTTTGTTGGCGCAGTTGACTTAGTTCAATTAAGTTTTGAACTGTAGTCATTAATTTAGTGTCATCCCATGGTTTAGTTAAGTAATCACTTGCACCTGCTCTAACTAACTCAACCGCAGTTTCTAGGTTACCCCATGCGGTTAATAAAATTATCGGTAAATCGGGGTACTGGTTGTGTATCTGTTTAAATAAAATCTTTCCTTCTTCGCCAGAAGTTGTATCTTCAGTGAAGTTCATATCTTGAATCACTAAGTCAACTTGGTTGGTGTGAATCAACCTTAGACCTTCTTGTGGGTCTATCGCATGCAGAGTTCTAATATCATAGATAGAAAACAGCACTTCTAAAGCTGTAGCGATACCTTTATTGTCATCGATGACTAGAATCTGATTCATTATTATTGCTATTCCCAAAATCGTTAGTGCCAGTTTAATCGACTCAGCTAAATATTTCTAATGACTTCCAATCATCCAACCTTCAATTGATTCTAATTAAAAGGTTGGATCTCTAACAAGGAGTAACTTTATATACTTTGTGTAGCGATTGCCGGAGAAACCTTAGAAGCTTTTTGTGCGGGCAACCAAACAGCAATAATACCGACCAAAAACATTAACAAACACCCCACGGGTATTAATGTCCAGTTAAACGCGGGCATCTCAAATTGTTCAGCTAAAAAGATATTAAAACCAAATGTCATCAATATTCCAACAAGCAGCCCAAGTGAAGTGATTAATAGGTTTTCAGTTAAAAAATATCTTAATATATCAACTTTAGTTGCGCCAAGTGCGCGCCTCGTACCAATTTGTTTTGTTCGTTGATTAACATTAAAGCTTACAATTCCAAAAATTCCGAGTGCTGTAATGACAACTAATAAGCCAATAACTAACCACAAAATACTCATCATGGACGCGTCGCCAGCATAACTTCTGTCGCTGTGTTCTTTAACGCTTCTAACTGAAAAAATTACCCTTTCAGGGTTTCGCTTTATTAATAGGTTTTCAACCTCACCTAATAAACGAGTTGCAGCCTCTTTACTTTCAACTCGAATTAATATTCTGCTAAAAGCGCTAAGTCTTACAAAGGGAGTAAAAAGAGAGTCCTCAAAAATTGAGCTATGAACCCAAGAGCCCGACATCTTCTCAACAATTCCTTTCACGGTCACTTTCATACCGCCCCCAAGAAATACTTGCTTACCTAACGCATTTTCACCCGGATAAAGTTTATTAGCTAAAGATTGGGTTATAATCGCCGAATTGAGGTCGGGTCTACCCGATGTATAAGCAACTTCTTCTTCAGTAAAATCTTCTCCTGCTATCAACTTTACGCCAAGAGTATTAATTAAATGGCTATCCCCGTGAAAGGAACCAGCTTCGTGACTTTCAAAGTTATCAAACTTCTCCTGAGACGATGCGATCGAAAAAGAATCTCCATTCCCTGTTAAAGGAACTTGATTAAGTGCAACCGCATCCACAACTTCGGGTAAACTTCTTAACAAATCGACATCGGCTCGGATATTATTTTCAATATCGTAGTTTTCGCCAAATGCATTGATATTAAGGGCAACTAAATGCTCTTCTGGAAGGCCGCTATCACGGTTCATCATTTCGATTCTTTTTTGAATAATGCTGGTAGAATTCACTACCACTGCAAAAGTAATGGCAATCTGCAACACAATCAATAGGGTGCTGCTTTTGTGCCTAATTAAAGCACTAAGTATTGGCTTAACTTCAAACATAACTTGCTCCTATTGAATCTTCAAATAAATTGATGGATTAGTTCTACAAATAAGCCATGCGGGGTAAAGTCCTGCTAATAAACTTGAGCCTAAGGCAATACCAATAGCGGTAAGGATTAACGTCATATCCATATGAACCAACTGACTATACGAAGAATAAAGCGTTTTCACTCCAAGCAAACCGAGCTGGCCTAAAGCTAAACCCAAAATTCCCCCGACGGTGCCGATTAATGAAACATCAACTAAATGTTGGAAGAATATTTCTCTACGGCTCGCGCCTAATGCTCGTCTCACACCAACCTCTGGTGCACGATTTAAAAATTTCGCTAATAGCAAACCAATTGTGTTTATCATACAAACTGCGAGAAACATAAAGGAGAGTCCGACCAAGATAGAATTATCACTCGATACCACTTGGTTCACTTTCATCCATTCGATAACATTTTTAAGTGATACGCCTGCTTTTTCATTTTGAAAACGGCCTATTTTTTGTTGTTCTGCTATGTAACCATTAATCCAGTCGATATAGCGATCTTTTGTACTATTATCATTGATCTCGACCCAGTACTGGTTCCACATAATTTCAGAATCCAGTTTATCTTGATAGTTATTTATTTCTTCTGTCCGCCAGCCGTTATTATTTCCCCAACTTGGTATTTCATGAACAGGTAATAAGGAAAAGGGAACGAAAATCATTTCACTCTCGTTAAAACTTCCATTATTCAAATCATAATAACGTGGCGCTGGTTGCCAATGGTCGATAATACCAACCACCGTATAAACTACAGAGCTAAGGTTAATTTGACGACCAACACTGTTTTCGCCTTTAAACAAGCGTTCGTTCAAGTCTTTACCTATTACCACTACATTTTTACCAAGGGTGTCGACATTCTTATCCCATACAGCGCCATTTATAAAAGGAATATTAAACATCTGAAAAAAGTCACTATCAATAGCCCTTGCAGATTGTAAAAATGGGGATTGATCAGCTGAGTCAGGTATAACAGAAAACCCGGTTGCTAAACTTCTTGTTTTTCTATGAGGAATATCAGAACGATGAATATTCATTGCATCTTGATAAGTCACTTGATAGGAAAAACCATCAGTGGTCAGACTGTTGGATTGTCCTTTACCATAAGTGTAAAGCTGAACATGATATAACTGGTGGCTTTTCTCGGGGATAGGATCTTTATCCATCATATAGTTTACTGTCAGAACCGTCATACTGACGCCAATACCAAGACTAATCGCTAAGATCATTAATGAGGTAAGAGCAGGAGTTCTTTTTATGCTTAACCAGGATAATTTTAAATAATAAGAAAACATCATTGACTCCTAAGCTTCCGCAACATCTAAAACAGGTTCAAGCTGTTGATAATCACTTACTTGTCCATCAACAATATGAATGTTTCTCTGCGCTCGTCTTGCTAGTTCAGCATCGTGAGTTACCATGATAATAGTGGTTCCCTGCTGATTAATTTCTTCGAGTAACTGCATTACTTGACGCGCCATTAATGAATCTAAATTTCCGGTTGGTTCATCAGCTAATAAAAATAATGGCTCGCCAGCAAGTGCTCTAGCAATCGCAACTCGTTGTTGTTGTCCACCGGACAATTGCGAAGGTAAATGCTTCATTCTTGACGAAAGACCAACACGCTCTAGTGCGCTCTCGATGCGTTTTTTCCTTTCTTTTGCACTAAATCCTCGATACCGGAGAGGCACGTCAACATTATCAAATAAATTGAGATCAGGAATTAGATTAAAGCTCTGAAAAATAAAACCTATTTTTTCATTTCTTAATTTAGAACGTTCTTTATCATTAAGCTGGCTTACATCTTTTCCATCTAGCTGATAGCTGCCGCTATTAAACGTTTCTAACATTCCGGTAATATTTAAAAAGGTTGTTTTTCCAGATCCTGACGGGCCAGTAACAGCGACAAATTCGCCTTCGTTAACTTCAAGACTAAAATCTCTCAATGCATGAGTTTCAATCAAATCTGTTCTGAATATTTTCTTTATATTGTTCATTTTTAACATTTAGATATTCCTCTGATAAAATAAAATCTAGTGCGTATTGCTAATTAATTTAAATTTAATATTTTTGCATCTTCAACAAAGTCAGTATTAGAAATAATGACCTCTTGTCCTAACTTTAGTCCCGATAGGACTTCAATTTTTTCAATGCTTCTAGCGCCTAATTTAACCTCTGTTAAGGTCGCAATATTATCTTCAACAACAAAGGCTTTTAGCCCCGCATGATGTTGAATAAAAGACCCTCTCGGTAAATAAAGCACGTCATCTTTTTGTTCAATTACTACTCGACTTGTTACTCTTTGGTTTTGTTTAATACCTGGAGGGGGTTCTGCTATAAATGCCACCCGTCCTTTGATTACATTATTAGTTACTTCTGGAGAAATACTAACAACCGAAGCCTCAAACTCTTTAGCGTTATAATTTACTTTTACAGGCATTCCTATACCGATGACATCCGCGTAAGATTCGGGAATATCAATTTCAACTTGGAATGCCGATAAATCAACAATTGTTAATAAAGCTTGATTTAAATCAACAGCTGATTTTTGCTCGACCGACCATGATCCAACTATCCCTGATACCGGCGCGATAATTTCAAGCTCCTTTACTAATCTTTCTGTATTTTCAACGAGTAACTTATATTGATTTAATTCCGACTCTTTTGTTTTTAATTCAAAGGATAGATTCTCTTGCTCTAGCTCGGCTTGCTCTATCGCAAAATCATATTTCAATTGAGATCGCTTAAGATCATCCAAAGCTTTCTCGAAATCTAGCTGACTCAATGCTTGAATTTTTACGGATTTTTCTGCTCGACGTTTTTCTCTGTTGGCGGCATCAAGTATTACTTTTTCTAACTGAATCTGTTGACGGCTTTTTATTCGAGCTTGTTTGGTTGAAATTTTTTGTCTTTCTAAATCAATTTGCAGGCTTTCTAATGTCGAGCGTTCTTGTTGTAAGCGGTTAGTCAATGACGGGCTGCTCACTCTAACGACAATATCACCCTTTTTAACAAGTTCACCTGGGTTTGCTAGCAAAGTTACTGTTCCTAGTGCTGGTGCATATAGTTTTGGACTATTTGCTGCGACAATATTCCCTTGAAGTGAAACATCCCGAATAAACTCACCCTTTTCAACGGTTGCCAACCTAATTCGAGCCTGATTAACCGAACGATCGGTTGAGAACCAATTGGAAATGCTAGGAAAAACAAAAAAGCTAATCGCAAAAAGCGAAATGATTAACGCAACGATAGCCGCAGGCTTTTTATCGATTGGTTTAGCTAAAATAACATCTTGTGATGAAGTATCTTTGATCATCGATCTACTCGTTCAATTAATTTCCTTTTTAATATAGCGAGAAACGTGCCAAGAAATACAAGCAACTTAATCTATTGAAATATAAAGATTTATTTTTTTTGGAGAATAGAAATCTAAGTGATTAGTTAACTGGACACTGTCCACTTAGCAAAGGTCGGACACCTTCGGACAGTTAGCAAATAGCTTAAAAAGGTTTCATAGGTTGATGATGTTTCAACCTCAGTACCCTTTCTCATTCTTAACTACTTCCGAGCAAATATTATGATAGTATTTCGATACTTTTGTTTCTACCTAACGATCTATGTTAAATATTATTTTATTCGAACCTGAAATTCCACCTAATACTGGAAATATTATACGTCTCTGTGCGAACACCGGCTATCAATTACACGTCATCGAACCTTGTGGTTTTGACTTGGATGATAAACGGCTTAGACGTGCAGGGTTAGATTATCATGAGTTTGCTTCATTAAAAATTCATAAAAATTATCAAGAATTTCTAGACAAAGAATCTCCAAAACGTTTGTTTGCTTGCTCAACAAAAGGGACAAATAAACATACTGAAGTAGAATATTCTAAAGGTGACTATTTAATGTTTGGACCAGAAACCAGAGGTTTACCATCTGATATTTTAGATAGCCTTCCCCATGAAAATATTTTAAGACTTCCAATGGTTAAAAACAGTCGAAGTTTAAATTTATCCAACAGTGTAGCGATTTTTATTTATGAGTCTTGGCGGCAGTTGGGGTTTGAGGGGAGTTAATTACCAAATACCCCCCCATTCAAAGTTCTTCCTTAGCTATGGGCAACTTGAAAGGCTATTGATCCATTCACTAACAATATTAACTCCGTCTGTATCAACTAAAGCTGAACCTAGAGGCGGCATTTGATCACCATCATTACAACCAGCGTCCCCATCTCGACACTCCATTCTTAAAACTAAAGACGAATCTGATGCATCACCCGGAGACATAATAAAATTCGCATTTCCAATTGAATGAGTGGGTGTGGTTTCACAAATGTTCATCTCAACATCCATTCTTTCGATATGGAAATCAATATTTACATTGGTTGGTCCGCCCTGTTGATGGCATTGCGCACAGTTTGTATAAAGGTATGCACGGGCGCGGGCGGCAATACTCGCACTTGTATCAGACGGATCGGTTAATCTATCAAGATTAGCGGGTATATCGTCTAATGGATCTGCGAACATGCCAATATGCTCTAGAGTCGCTAATTGATTAGCGGAAATACCGGTACTTGGATAAGTAAAATCACGATTAAGTTGCCTTGTTTCCGGCCCTAAAGCATTTCCTGCAACAGAAGTATGGCAAATATGGCATTCACTACTACTCGGGAAAATATATACTTGCCCTTCTTTGGTGGTAGTTTTCCCATTTAATAGCAAAGAGGCATCGGTTTCTTGATCATTCCATTCGTAGCTGTACCCTCCCCAGCTTCCATCTGCGTGGCGAACTAATAATCGAGTTTCGATTCGCTTACCATTTAGATCAAAATTTTTGACTAACACTGAATTATTAGGAAAATCCCAATCACCACTTGATTCAATCCTTATATGGGAATTATCTTCGAGTGCTAACCAACGTGTTTTTATTATTCCATCGGACCAAAAAGGCGCATTGAGAGTGTAAGGGATTAGACCCGATTCCATACTTAATGGATTATTGCTATCGATGCATCCGGTTTCTGATAATAAATCAGGGAAAGAGCCCGTTCCATTTCCGGTAGCTGGATCGATTCGATATACATGCCCGTTAGAAAAATCTAAAACATATAATTCACCATCACTGTCCTCAGCAAAAGAACTAATGAAAAATGAAGAGGTTGTTAATACTTCGTTAACAGGATTGTTTGAAGTAGGATTGCTTAGACCCCAAATAGGCCCGGAGCCATAGTCGGTATAAATATAGGTTCCGTTTAATCCGGGGATCGCATTACCTCGATAAACATAGCCCCCAGTAATCGAGAACCCTTCGTTATGACTATATTCATAGATTGGCGCATCATAAGTATTCTGTGGTTGGCATCCATTGGTATTAAAAGGATTATTCCCTTCATAACAGCGCCAGCCATAATTCCCACCGTTTTCTATGATACTAATTTCTTCAATCTGATTTTGTCCAACATCCCCTGCATAAAGCTCTCCCGTTTGCCTATCAAAACTCCATCGCCATGGATTGCGCAATCCAGTCGCGTAAATTTCATCAAGACCTGAGTTACCTACAAAAGGGTTATCAGCAGGTATGCTGTAATTATTTCCATTGGCAGTTTCATCAACATGAATCCGCAGCATTTTTCCTAACAATGAAGAATTATTTTGAGCGTAATTATCTGGGTCACCACCAGAACCACCATCACCCAAACCTATGTATAAAAAACCATCTGAACCAAATAAAATATTGCCGCCATTATGATTACTATAAGGTTGATCAATTCTCATTATTTCAAATTCACTGGTTAGGTCTAAAGTAGTTGCATTTGTCGCAGTAAATCTTGAAATGACTGACTGATGATGTTCACTTCCTCCGCTTGCAGAGTAATAAACATAAACATAATTGTTGTTTATAAAGTCGGGGTGAAATGCCATACCAAGCAAACCCATTTCGTTTCCGGTTGAAGAAACCAAACTTCTGAGATCAGCAAATACAATCGAGTTTGAATCATTACTAAGAAAAGTTTCAATCATTCCTGCTTGCTCTACAACATACCACCGATCAGCGATAGTTGGAGATTGTCTTAAAGCGATTGGACTCGAAAAATTCAAATCAGTGAATACACGATTAAGAGTAATACTTGAAGATAAATCGGGAGGATCTGGCAGTACACAATTTAAATTACTTGGTCTTTCTGATAAGCCAAAACTTGACTCATTAACATCTGTTACCGTTATTTCTAGAGATTGTTGAGCAGAAGCAACACTATCACTCACGGAAACATCTACAAGATAAATATTATTAGTATCGCTATCTGCTGGTACTTCAAAATCAGGAGGGCTAATAAAAGTTAACAAACCACTATTGGAGTCAATAGAAAAAAGGGACTGGTCAGCTCCACCAGATAAACTAAAAGTAAGGCTATCTCCGTCTGCATCCGTAGCAGTAACAGATAAAACATTTGATTCATTTTCCTGAACAGAAACTACCGCAGAAGAAGTAAAAACAGGCGCTCTGTTTGTAGTTCCGCCGTTACCACCATTGCCGCCAGAAGAGCCACCACATGCTATAAAAAAGAAACCAAAAGAAAATACACCAATTATTCGCAATAAAGAGAGCATAAGAATGTACCTTTAATTGTTTTAGTCCATAATATGGCAAAAACATATTGCATACAAATCAGAAGGATATTAGAAAAATGCTTTAGTGTGAAATAAATCACAAAAGACAAAGATAGAATATCAAATGTTTCTACTCCCACTCATCCTCAAATTCATTTTCAAGATGATGCAAATGTCGATCAAGTTTATTAAGCAAATGATGAAGTTGTTCTTTTTCCTCTATCGAAAAACAGGATTCAATTTGGTCGCCGGTTTCAATTCGTTTAGGTGTGATCTGATCATGAAAATCGGCACCTTTTTGAGTTAAATATATCAGTACTTTTCTACGATCTTTTTTTGAATTTCGAGTGGCAACAAAATCCAATTCTTTTAAAACTTTTACACCGCGAGTGACGGTAGCAGCATCCGTTCTTAATGCTTCTGCGACATGACGATTTGTTAAACCTCCATAAGCCCCTAAAACAGATATTACGCGCCACTCTCTTTCGCCGATTGGTACGCCTGTTTGTAAAATAAGATCAGATAATTTATGGCCAGCCTGCGACATTTGAGCAGCGAGCCTGTACATTCGATAAGGTAAAAAGGATTGCAGATCCAGAGTCGATGAAACTTTTCCAGCTGGTATAACATTTTTTTTAGGGGAACTATCTGAGTTAGTCATATATTTTTTAACTCTCTTATTTAGCCTTGAGCAAAATACAAAATCATTTCGCCTGCATCACAATGACAATATTTTTCAGGCAAACAGGCAACACAACGATAACCTGCGTAGCTATCTTCAAGCCATCTATCTGGGTAAGTTTTTAAAAGTTTTCCACCGCAACCAATAAAATATTTATATGCAGCATTTCCCGGACTTTGCATCCAAGTATGACAAATTCCTGCTTTAGCTCCTTGGTCTTTTGCCGCACTCATTGCTGCTTGCAACATAGTTTTGGCTACACCTTTACCACGATAATCAGAATCAACCGTACTACTTTTAAAATAACAAAGCTGTTCAATGGGTAGCTTCCAAAGGTCGGGGGAACACCACTCATCCATTTCCCATTTTGTTGGCGCATAAGTTAAGCGAAAGCCAATCACTCTATCTTGATCAAGCATCACGAAACTGCAATTAATATCATTTAGCAAACTCTTGTTATAAATTTTTTCGATCATTTCATCGGTCAAATATCCATCGCCATGCACTTCATTTCCTAAAGCGATCACTCGTTGAAAGTATTCTGGTGTTAGAGGATAAATTGTTAAATTATGACTCATTGCTACCCTTAAAGTGAGGAGTGAACTCAATATCAGTTGTTTCGTCTAATGGGTTATTTTGCCATAATCAAGCCTACTTGATCCAATCTCAAACCAATTAAAGGTTTTATTCGATTATGTACGATCCTTTAAAGCACCTATCTCCGGGAAATAATCAGCCCTATCCTCAAAGCTATTGGGCAGATAATTCTGGAAAACCACCCGAAAATTCTGGAGATATAAATTCAGATATTGATGTGGATGTCGCCATAATTGGTAGCGGATATACTGGCCTCTCCTGCGCACTTCATTTAGCCAAAGATCATAATATTCAATCCCATATCATTGAAGCTAATCAAACAGCTTGGGGCTGTAGTGGTCGAAATGCTGGTTTTATCCTCAAATCCACTGGCAGAAAGCCCTATTCTGAGATGTTAAAGCAGTGGGGAAAACTAGTCACTCATGGAATATATGATGAAGTTTGTGAAGGCGTCGATACGGTGAATCAATTAATTTCAAGTGGCATAGATTGCGATGCTCAATCAAAAGGCTATTTACGAGTCGCTCATAAACCCTCAATGATAAATTCCCTCTACCAGCAGTCAAAACTACTTAAAAAAGAATTTAACTATTCCACAGAGATATTGACCAAAGAACAGATCAGCGCTGAGTATTTTGATAGCCAAGACGCCTTTGGCGCTATTCGGTTTAATGATTGTTATGGGATCAATCCTTTAAAACTCGCGTGGGGCTATCAAAAAATTGCACAAGCTTCGGGGGTTAAAATTCATACTGGTTCGCCAATGATTGATTGGCAAGAAAATTCCAATAAAATGCAGATATTAAGAACGCCCAGCGGAAGTGTTACTGCAAAAAAAGTAGTGATCGCTTCAAATGGTTACACGCCAAAGCAATTTCACTTATCGATTGATAATCGAAGCTTACCGGTACTATCTCAGATTATCGTCACCGAACCACTTACCGAGCAGCAATTAGCTGAAACTAACTTTGTTACCGATAATGTCGTAATGGATACCCGTGCGTTAAAATATTATTTTAGAAAATTGCCAGATAATCGACTTCTTTTTGGTGGCAGAGGCGCGATATCCGGGAAGGATGCAGATGACCCTTATTTTGCTAACCGATTGCTTATGGTGCTAAGAAAAAGTTTTCCTCCACTTAGTCATATTAAATTAAATTATTCTTGGTCGGGCTGGATTAGCATATCACTCGATGATCTTCCCCATATCTGTCAGGCAGATGATCATGGCAATGTTTTTTATAGTGCAGGCTATTGTGGCAATGGCGTTTCTTTTGCGGTACAAGCGGGAAAACGGTTAGCGCAGCGAGTTGCTGGTTTAGAGGTTCCTGACTTGCCTTTTTATGACAAAGAATTACCAAAATTTCCCTTCGCAAAATTTCGTCGGCTGGGACAATGGGGATATTTTCATTACGGAATGGTAAAAGATCGTTGGCTTTAATTCTCCTAGGACTTTTTGAAAGTAGTGAAAATAAAGTTGAATCTTTCTTTAAATAGCTGTAAAAACTATTTATGACAGAACAATTTAGTTCTTTAACAAATCAACCTGGACAAGAATAAAACATGAAAATTATTTCAATTACCTTATTAATTGCCTCTGTATTAATTATCACAAACTCGTCTGCAACAAGTCCTTTTCCAGAAGAAAAAAAGCCCTCTGCCCGAACCCTTGATCAAGCAGGCGTCTATATTCTCGATGGGATCAGCGCGTTATCTATTATCAAAAGATGTGGTATTGAAAATCGTGATTTGATGCGCTACTGGAACCCGACTGAACAACAAATCGAATTAATCGATAAAAAACTTAATAGCGAACTAGAAAAGAAAGGGTTTAAAATTGATCCGCTAGAAACACATAAGCAATACGTTGCCGCAGAAACCACTGATGGAGAAGAATTTGTCTACGCACTAATTTATCCTTCGCAAAAAAAATCTGTCTATTTTGAATTAGAAAACACTGCTGTCATTTGTAATCGTGAAGATAAGTTGAGTATAAGAGTGGAATTTGATTTACAGACTTTCGAGTTTACTTTTTTTGATCAAGTGGTTATTCCTCCCAAAAAGCAAGATAAAAAGTAGCTATAAAAAAGCGAAATTAATAAACACCCGCCCAAGCCCCCTACTCCAAAGTTGCTTCTTTACGTGAGGTAACTTCTAAAAATTTCTCGAACGGTTAAATAACCTGAAATCGAGTTAACTACTTCTGTAATTTGTAACCGTGAATGTAAATGATATATTAGTCTTCTAAACCTTCAAAAGCATAAGGGTTAAGGAATTGACGATGCCAGAATAAAGCGCGATCAACTTCACTAAGATTGGCTTGGTCACATACAATATCCCAGTTTTTTTCAATTATTAATTTTTGGTGCCTAATGATTGCTCTAGCTTCATCTTCTGAAAGATGAAAATACGCGCTAGCTTCTACACATACTGTAAGCTGACTATACCGATTATTTCCTAAAATCAGCATAGCTTGGGTTGCTTCACCGCCTGCGCGAGCTTGAGGACATATATCATAGGCAGGGGTGAGAGTAAGAGTTTTACCATCCCAAAAGGCTGAATGATTTCTAGCGTGATCATCGGTATTTCCACATAGAATGTTAAACACCATACGACCATAAAGCTCTTTTAGTGTTTCTTTTGGTGAAGAGAAACGAAGGCGAATAATCTCTGCAAGTTTTTGATAACTTGCATACTGCGGCATATGCTCATCTAGCTCAAACAATGTAAGTGCAGAAACTATAGATTTGCGCTTCCAGCGACTCTTTGTATAAACACGATCAAAACGTTCAATTAACAAAACTTCTTTATGAGCAGCTTCTACCATTTGTACAGGCGAAACATTAAGCCCTACAAGCTTAGCCAAACGCATGGCAATGAACTCAGCTTTCACCACACTGTAGGTATCGCCACTTCCAGAAAATTTAGCAACATACTTTCTATTATGTTCATTGATAAGGACTTTGGGACGTGCACCACCAATAGGCGTGCCGTGAAGCAATGCTTGACCTAGTTCACGAGATAAGGGTACGCCTTCCTCCACTAGTTTTGCTGATGCCATAAGCTCTTCAAGTGTTGCGCTATTTGTTTCTCGTGGTACGTATTTGAAGGGCGATACTTGGAAATCCAGTGCACCTATACGATCAGAACCAGATTCCAGCATGTAGGTTAGTTCACTTAATTCAATAGAACCCGCGACATCGCCTTTTAATCCAGTTATTCGATTAATGATCACTCTTCTTCCCCATGCATCGGGCGCAGCATCTCTTAGGCAATTTGGCTTGGTAAGATTGTTCAATAAGGGTAAAGTACCTGCCTTTAACGGTAGTTCAGGATCATAAATTGAGATTGCTTCTTCACGTTCCAAATAGCTTCTACCGTAGGCGAAAACTAAATTATCTCCATCTTGTTCCAACTTTCCTGCGACCACAGGCTCGGTGGCGTCAGGCAGCCAAATCCAAACATAGGCTTCTTTAAAATCGATTTTAGAAGTCATCGTTGATTACCTTAGCTTTTTTACGAATAGTTTTGGGGAGTAAAGTTAGCTTGTCCTCAACTTGTTTTATCTGGCTTGCCAGCCTACTTGAGTCCGCTTCAAATAGTTGAATACCTACAATATGGGCGATCTCAAATACAATTCCGACACCGCATGTCATATCTCCTTTCTCAACACGCTGGACAAGGCTACGTGAAATACCAGCCCGTTCGGCAAGTTCAGTCTCAGACATTTTCTTGATTTTACGCTCAGCACGAATTGTTGCGCCTAACAAATGCATGGCGTCACAGCTATAAGCAGAATATATGCGTTTGGTTGATTTTTTCATCGTGTTTTTGTTAATTTATTGCTTAAGAACTAGCGTATCAAACCAAATGGAAATGTCAATATTTGACTGCTATAGCAGCCATTTAAGTATCATACGAGTTAGTTTTAACTCATTTTGAGCTTATTTTCTTAAAGTAAGTCTATTGTCAATGCTTAGTGTAGGTTGTTAGGATCTGAGACTGAAATAAAACAACCAAACTGCCGCCTTCTTTGAAACATTTTTATTCAAGAGCCCGCCTTTAACTCCAATAATCTATCTATGTTACCCGAAGAAATCATCTTTCCTAGATCAAAATTTTCTCTATCTTCAAGCGCTGGGATACTTTTTACATCAAATCCAACCCAGCGATTACGACCCGAATGTTTAGCCTCATACAAAGCGAGATCGGCTATTTTTATTGAGTCTTCCCAATCACAACTGGGATTACCCCATACCGGGAAAGGTGCAAAACCAAAAGAGCAAGTGGTATAAACTTCTTCTCCATCAATATCAATGGGCGATTCGCTTAAAAGTCGTTTAACTCTTTCACACAAAGATTTTGCTTCTGAAATAGAAGTGTCGGCACAAAACCATAAAAACTCTTCGCCACCCCAACGAGCCAATACATCTGACTCCCTACTGCATGACCGCAAAACATCAGCAAAGGCTCGAAGCACTTTATCGCCAGCGCTATGCCCATACCGGTCATTAATCGATTTAAAATTATCAATGTCCACCATAATAATTAACTGTTGTTTCGAAGCCCCATCCTTAAGCGTTCGATTCATTCTTGCGATTTGTTTTTCTAAAAATTGGTTTAAGTACCGACGGTTTTTTAATCCCGTTAACTCATCTTTTAGGCTTTGCTTCTTTAACTCTTCATGTAGCGTTTGTAGTTCTTTGTGCTGGCCTTCAATTTGGCTATTTTTTTCTTCTAAAATTTGGTTGTTTCTTGCTCTGAACCTATTGACCCTTAGTAAAAGTAAACCAATAACAAACAATGTTCCTACAACAAAGGTTAGCCCAACTCTAAGGTTTTCTTCTTCCTTTTGAGCCAACTCTAATTCAACGACTGCTTTTTCGGCAATAACTTTATTACGCTCTAAATCAGCTAATTCTCGTTCGGATTTCAGAAGTTCTCTATTTTTTTTCTCTAATTCAAAAGCTGATTCTAAATCAGCTATTCTTTCATTTGATTCCACATTAACCATCTCTTCACTTAGCTGTTTAAATTCATACATTAACTTAAGCGCTTCTTTCTCTCTACCAAGTGATTCTAGGTTGTCTATCATGACGGGGTATAACTCTATTAATTTCGGACGAAAATCTTTAACAATGTAGACTTGATAGGAATCTTCAAAATAGTTAGCCGCCCTCTTTCGGTCTTTTAAATGGACCCATGTTTCTCCCAAATTCTTTTTTGCGATGGCAAGAAGTTCTTCTTTGCCACTCGATTGATATATTTCTGAAGCTCGTTCGAAATACTCGAGCGCCTTTCTATAATCTCTTTGTTTATTAAATATATAACCTAGGTTATTTAATGCACCTGGGTTATCTTTATCATGGCTATCTGAAATTTTTAGAGATTTCTGGAAGGTTGAAAGCGCTTTATCATCCCTTTTTTTTCCTATATAAGCAGTTCCCAAGTTATTCAAAAGGGAAACCGACGATAATGACTCACTCCCCGAAACTTCGATAGCCATTTTGGAATACTCAATAGCCTTATCCCAATTTTTCCGATAAATGTATAGCCCACTTATGTTACCCAATAAATCAGCAGGAACCGTTTCACCAATCGCCTCAAAGGTTCGTACCGATTTCAACATAGCGTCAGTGGCATCCGCTAGTTTTCCTAACTGGGCTCTCATTACTCCTAAATTCAAATAGAGACCAGCTACCTTTCTACTTATCTCTTCACCTCTTGCCTTAATCGCCTTATCAAAATACATATCAGCGTCAGCTAGCAAAAACTGATTATATTTGAGTAATGCAATCATCTCAAAGAGTCGAGACCGTTTAACTGGATCATCTAATTTTTCTAGTAGAGTATCAACTTTGGCTATAGTAGAATCCTGTTCGTCCCATAGTTTAAGTCGTTTCATGCCAATTAACCTTTCTATTAGTATGTCGGCGGTCTGATTTTCGGTTAAACCTGATTTAGCTAAAAGATCATCAGCATGTTGAATGACCTGCTGATCAAGATTAGCTTTCGCATAACTAAAAAGAAGTTCTAAACCTAAAGACAGATCCTTTGATTGGTCGGTTTTTTGCCAAAGCGATTCAGATAAAGTCACGGCGGCTTTTGGGTCGGTTTTTCTTAAGGAAGTTATTTGTTCGAGATCTGTGGCTGCGGAAAGCGAAACACTAAATACACAAATAAAAATGGCCTTTAGCCAGAATAGCTTGGTTATCATTATTAAACCTTTTTAACTATAGATACTTCATCAGCACATATTCCGTCGACTGATAAATGATTTATATAATAATAGCAGCTAAAAATTAATTGACCGATTTATTCAGTATTTATTAATTTGAATTAAATAGAGAAACTTTGACAATTATTTAAAATCATCCAGATTAATATTAAACTCGGTTAAAACTTCACTGGTTTGTAACCTTTTTTGCCCCGCAGAAACCGCCATGACTTTTGCGATCACTTCTGAGATTTCTCCTTTAACCACCCCATTCTTTTTTGCTTGCTTAAGATAATAAGCAGTGCAGGGTTTACAACTCATTGCAACCGCTGAAGCTAAACCAACGAGAAGGTCCGTTTTGGTATCTAGAAACTCGTTAGAATGAGTTGATTCATAGAAGTTATCATAGCTTGCTTGTTGATTTTTAGTTAGCATCCACATACTCCAAACATTGAGGTAGTTAGTCTTTCTTAGCGCGGTGTCCGGGCTTGGCTAATATTTCTAAGTAGAAAGATTCTAAATTAGCAGCTTCAGTCTCATCCATTTTCTTATTAATTTCGGATACATGAATAACTTCTGCGGCTTGCTCGTTAGAACCATATTTACAATCAAAATCCCAATAGTCGACACCTTCGGGTAGAGTTTTGTTTCGCTCTCTTTTTAGGTATTTTTTTGCCTCATGTTTTGCTGCTTCAATCAAGCGAGGTAGTTTGATTTTTGGATGAACTAGAGAAAATGTTTTTTTCATACTATAGAACTCTAAAACAATTAGAATAGAAAGTGCTCTATTTTACTTTAGTTACTCATTATTAGCGATCACGTTAACTAAATAAACTATCAGCTAATTAACCATTGAAAAACACTACTCAATCGAGTAGTATTTGAGCTTAAATCTGGGTCATATAGGGTGCAATATAGTTACTTATTGTTCCATAAAGGTCAAAACATGAACAACAAAACTGCTTACCAACTTTTAAATGAAGTCCTAGAAATTTGGTCTATCCCGTACATTGCTGAGGTAACTGGTCTCAGTAAAGATACTATAAAACGCTACAAAAAGACCAATCAGCCTGAGCTTGATATGCTATTTCCTCACGGAGCTTATCAAAAACTAGAAAATTTATTACCTGAAATAGATAACAATAATGATTTTACTTTTATTGATCTTTTTGCTGGAATAGGTGGAATTCGCAAGGGGTTCAGTGATGCAGGTGGGAGATGTTTATTAACCTGTGAATGGGATGAGTATGCTATTAGGACCTATAAAGCTAATTGGGGAAGCTGTAAAGAACATTGTTATGAACGAGATATTAAATCCTTAACCAGACCTGCAGGAGTTCCAGAATCAAAGTCAGATAACTATATTAAACAAAGCATACCTAATCACGATGTTTTATTAGCAGGCTTTCCTTGCCAACCTTTTTCTCTAGCTGGTGTTTCTAAAAAGAAATCTATGGGTCGAAATCATGGATTTGATTGTGAAGACCAAGGACAGCTTTTTTTCGATGTGTTGAGAATATTGAAATCGAAACAACCTAAATTTTTTGTTCTTGAAAATGTAAAGAACTTAAAAAGTCACGATAAAGGAAATACTTTTAAAGTCATAAAAGAGAACTTAATTCAAGCTGGTTATTGGATTCCGAATTTAAACGATATCAAGCCTGATTCAAAAATTATTGATGGTTCCAATTTTGTACCGCAACACAGAGAACGAATTATTTTAATTGGATTTAGAAATGATATAGCGGAACAATTACACGTTGAAGATAATTTTGATCTTAAACATATTAAAGCTTTTTTTCCTACTGAACGCTTACTACTAAAAGATGTTCTTGACAAAAATTCTACTGTTGATGAAAAATATACTCTTTCAGATAAACTTTGGAAATTTTTGTTTAACTATGCTTTAAAGCATAAGGCTAAAGGAAATGGCTTTGGTTATGGAATGGTTAAGCGTAGTAGCAACCAAGTTACAAGAACTCTTTCAGCAAGATACCACAAAGATGGTTCTGAGATATTGATAGATCAAGAGGGATTAAAACGCTCTGAAGGAAGACCTAGACGATTAACACCTCAAGAATGCGCTCGATTGATGGGGTTTTATAAAAAAGGTGAATCAGAATTTAAAATACCTGTTTCAGATACTCGAGCTTATAGACAATTTGGAAATTCTGTAGTTGTTCCTGTTTTTTCAGCTGTTGCGAACATGCTTAAGCCCTATATATTAAAGTCTATCGATGCTGAAACTAAAAACATTAGGAAATCAGCCTAGAATAATCATGTTTCTATATATCTAAGTCGAGGATTTCCAGCGCTCAACTGCAGGATCTAGATAACTAGAAAAAAATTGTTCAAAACTAAGTACATTATAAGCCTTAGAATAAATCTCATTTTTCTCTTTCATCGACATCGGAACGACCAAAAAAATTTTATGCGTTTCAGCCTGCTCAATTTGACTTGATGTTACTTTTTCATCAAGTGTAGCTAAAAAATATCCATAACCTTTATTTGCTTCTGTTACAACCTGACGCCATCGTTCTCGAAGAGTACGTTTAGCAGTAAAAATAATACTATCTAACGGCTTTTCTTTAAAATATTCCTCTGATGGCATAACAAAGTCGGGTTTTGCACCATCAATATTAACTTGTTCTGAAAATGGGTAAGATAAACGAGAAAACAACTCCCTTATTATGTATTCAAATGCTTTTCCAGCTCTGCTCTTGCGTGATTGAAATATAGACATTAACAATTTATCCATATCATTAAAATGAATTGTTCCTTTTTCCAAAATTTGTTGATCGATTATTAATTGCCCCGATTTTTCTTGAGCAAACAGGTATTGGTTATATATTTCTTTTTGCAATTCTTCAAAATAGTGAGAAAAATTATTTTTTATCTCTACACAGCCCTCTCCTGCAAGAATTACATCAGCAGCTTTTGAACAAAGCACATCATTGCTCGGTACATTCTTCTTGAATTCATTAAATAAAGTCATAACCCACTCTACGATATCCATCCATTATGAGTTAATAGGTATTAACACCGATACGTAAAAAAGAAGTTAACAGTCTTATATCAGGAAGTCCAATAAAACCGGCCTTTCTTCACTAGTTGATTAACTCAAAATCCACTTCCGGCCAAATCGCCGTGCCCTCGATAGCCCTCAATCTCTCAAATTCAGAAGCTAATTTCTCCTTTCCAATAATTTTAGCCTGAAACATAGGTCCGCCCTTATGCCTTGGAAAACCGTATCCATGCAACCAAATTACATCGATATCAGACGCTCGTTGAACAATTCCATCTTCGAGAAGTTGCAAGCCTTCTGAAATCAAAGCATACAAAGCTCTTTGTACAATATCTTCATCCGAAAAACTACGCTTTATTATATTGAGCTCTTGCGCTTGATTTAGGATTAATTCGTCAACGCTGGTGTCGACCTTTGCTTTCCCACTCTCGTCATAATGATAATAGCCTGAACCAGTTTTTCTACCATATCGTCCTTTCTTATACATAAGCTCTGATGGTTTGAAATAGCCTATATCATATTCAGGAAAAGGCTGTGAGGAACGTGCATGATAACCAATATCAATCCCGGACATATCCGCTACGGCTAAAGGCCCCATTGCCATTCCCCAGCCAGTCAACGCTTGATCAATTTGTTGAACAGATGCTCCCTCTAACAACATTTGTTGAACCTCTCTGCCATAACGGGTGTACATTCGGTTTCCTGCAAAGCCAAAACAAACCCCCACAAGCACCGAGATTTTCTTTAATTTTTTTGCGACAGTCATAGCCGTGACAATCGCTTGATCTGATGATTTGTTTGCCTTAACAATCTCAAGCAGCTTCATAATATTGGCCGGACTAAAAAAATGCATTCCAACCATTTGTTCCGGCCGACTAATTACAGAAGCTATTTCGTCAATGTCTAAATAGGAAGTATTAGTTGCCAATATACAACTAGGTTTACATATAGAATCAAGTTTGGAAAAAATTTCTTTTTTCACATTCATATTTTCAAAAACAGCTTCAACAACTAAATCACAATCACTGAGTGATTGATAATTGATTTCTAAAGAAAGCTTACTTAAATATGAATCAACTTGCGTTTGAGCCATTCTTCCTCTTTTAATGTTAGAAGAAAAATTTGACTCGATACGTTTTTTCCCTGCGTCTAATGCTTCGTGGTGTTGTTCAATTAGTATCACTTCAAAATTGGATGACAAAAAAGCCGTTGCAATACCCGACCCCATTGTTCCACCACCGATAATTCCTACTTTCTTTACAACTAAGGGTTGCTCTTCTATTCCGGTTTTAGCCGCTAACCTTTCAGCTCCAAAAACAAATCTAAGCGCTGCTGATTGTTCAGAATCTCTTAATTTAACAAACGCCTCTCTTTCTATCTTCATGCCTTGCAGAATATCGCAATTCAGTGTTTGTTTAATGACATTGACTGCAACCACTGGCGCATCTTTTCCCCTCGCTTTTTTTGTGATTTTTTCTAAAACCTGCTCCCAATCATTAACATCATTAAGTATTTTCTTTTCACCAATAGGATCGGCATTGAGTTCACCCTTATCCATCATCGAATTAACAAATGATATGGTTGCTTGCTCAAGATCTTCATCAACCACCTGATCAAACAAATCGGTTTCAAGAAATTCTTTCACCGAATAATGTTTACCACTGGTAATCATTTCTATCGCTTTTTGCGCGCCAACCATTCTTGGCAACCTTTGCGTTCCGCCTGCACCGGGAATCAACCCCAAATTAACCTCAGGTAATCCAAATTTTGCGGACGCCATTGCGATCCGATAATGACAAGCCAGAGCAACTTCAAAACCACCGCCAAGCATTGTTCCATAAAGACTGGCAATAACAGGTTTACTGCTCGCTTCAATTCGATTGACTACATCCGGCAAGTGCGGTTCTAATGGCGGATTACCAAACTCTTTAATATCAGCTCCAGCAATAAATGTTTTTCCAACACAGGCAATAATAATTGCATTAATGGAAACATCGGACTCAAATTTTTCAAGTCCATCAACAATACCTTGCCTAACGGATTGAGATAAAGCATTAACCGGCGGGTAATTGATTTCAATTAAACCAATTGAACCTTCGTTTTTAAAAATAACTGGGGAGATGCTCATAATTTTAAAACTCTCTAATTAGTAGACCATTTGATTTAAATTATTCAATGACGAAAGCGATCATTAAATTCAGCGGAAGCTTTTGGCAGGCATCCATCAATGTTTTTCAGTGAATTAACAATATAACTTTGTGATTGTTTAGATAATAGCGCATACAGATCTTTGCTTAAAGAATGCGCTTTATATCCCGACCAATCAATCGGCAACATACTGCTCGACAGCTCATTATCTTTCAAAAGAATTCGGCGATATTCATGAATAAGCAATAATCGAACGAGAAAACTTTGCTCGGATGAAATTTTATTTTTTTCTTTTTTTATTAAATCATATTGCTTTTGGTAAGTATTAAAAAATTGCGAATATTGGTCGTCGAGCCAATTCAAATTCCATTTTTCGTGCACTTGCTTTTTTAACACTGCTAATGAATTTTTATCCGTTATTTTGGCTGACAAAACCACGACTGAGTTTTGCAAATTGAGTTCTTTTAAAGTCGCATTGAGTGAACTTCTATCGGCGAAAGGATGAGCATAAACTCCGGAAGCTAATGAAGAAAATCCTAGCCACTTTAGCTGTCGTTTAAATTGTACTAATTGAGTTTCATCAACAAAGCTAGGAATAACAATCAGCCAACGATCATCATCATGTTTTCTTGTCGCTGAATAGATCCGGCGTGCTGCTTTGGTATAATGATTATTGGCGTTCTCTGTCAGTGAATAATAACTTTTTCTGCCAACCTTTTTTACCTGTAACCAATCATCTTTTACTAAACGAAAAACCGACGTTCTTACCAATCGCTCTGAATAACCCAGATTAGATAAGACTTCGATAAGGCTTCCTAGCCAAACCCATTGTCCATGCTGTGATATCACATCACCAAATACTGTAACCAAAAAAGTTTTACAACTGATATTGCTTTTTTCGACTCGATTACCTATGAATTGGCTAATACCCATCGTTTGGTTTAACTAAAATCAAAATCTATTTCAACGTCATCGCTGACTGGATGCGCTTGGCAAGTTAAGATCATTCCCTCTTCAACTTCTTGATCTGAAAGTGCATGATTTAAGTCCATTTCAACTTTACCTTTAACAACTTTGGCTTTACAAGTTGCGCAAACACCGCCTTTGCATGAGTAAGGTAAGTCAGCGCCCTCCGTCATGGCTGCATCTAAAATATTAATACCGCCTTTTTCAAGCTGAAGTCGCGTTTTTCTACCCGCCACCTTTACAGACACATTTGCCAAGGCTTCTCCATATTTTTCTGCGCGCTTTGCTTGAGTTTTTTCAGCCTGTTTTTCGGCTGTACCAGAGAAAAATAATTCATAATGTATTTTTGATTGTTCAAATCCCCAAAACTCAAATGCTTGCGAAATTTTAAGCGTCATCTCTTCTGGACCACAAACAAAAATTTCGTCAAACGATTTGATAGAGATTAATTTATTTTTATCTAAATCGATTATTTTTTGAGGTGAAATTCGGCCATTAAATATTTCTGAATCGTTCTCTTGATTAGTTAAACAATTGATCCACTGAAAGCGTTCCATATACTTGTTCTTTATAAAGCTAAGTCTTTCTCTAAACATCATTAAAGGAACATTTTTATTGCCATAAAGCAGCGTAACCTTTGCCTGAGGTTCTTTCGCCAATATAGACTCAATATTCGATATAATTGGCGTAATACCGCTACCAACCGCAATCAAAAGATAATGCTTTTCAGATTGTTCTGATAGCTCACTATAAAAGTGGCCTTGAGGTGGCATGACTTCTAAACTCATTCCTGTTGTTAGTTGGCTATTGGCATAATTAGAAAATAGGCCATCCTCAATGGCTTTTATACCGACTTGAAGCCTTCCCGAATCTAGCGAACTACAAACGGAATATGAACGTCTAATATCTTGCCCTTTGATATCGGCCTTTAGGGTTAAATGTTGTCCCTGTTTAAAACGAAATATTTCTTGGTACTCATTCGGCACATCAAATTGGATAGCCACTGAATCTTTTGTTAATCGCTCTACTTGGCTAATTGTTAATTGAAAAAATTCTGTATTCATTTTATTAAAACCTTTAGCTGTTATTAAAAATGTTTGAAATAATCAAACGTTTCTGAACAATCATTACACTGACAAAGCGATTTACAGGCAGTCGAACCAAACTGGCTAATAACTTTGGTATTGTCACTATTACAAATCGGACATTCGATTCGATCATTCTCATCGGGAGGTGCGATATTCATACCTTTTAATTGCGCCTTTCCTTGCGGTGAAATCATCTGGGTTGACCAAGCTGGCGCAAGCACCACTTTTACCAAAACCTTCTCGTAACCAGCTTTAAGCATTTCCGTTTTTATGTCGGCATTAATGGTATCCACCGCAGGGCAGCCACTGTAAGTTAAAGTTACAGAAATTTCCCAAGTATCATTAACCAATGTTACATCTTGTAATATTCCTAGATCCCAAATGGTTAAAGTCGGCAATTCTGGATCAAACACTTTATCTAAAATATTCCATATTTCTTTATGAGGCGAATTATTTCTGTGCGCTCTACGCTTGGCAAATTCTGGAGAATAGGTCGGAATGATCTCTGCTTTTAGTTCCTCCTCCCTCTGAGTGGTCGAGCCGTTTTGGATTGTCTGTATTTTTAATTCCCTCTCCCTCTGAGTGGTCGAACAGTTTGGGATTGTCTGTATTTTTAATTCCCTCTCCCTCTGGGAGAGGGCTAGGGAGAGGGCACTCAACACCCCATCAAAATTCTCAATCAGCTCATTATTCCAGAACCTTACTATCTGATAGCCTTGTTTTTCCAAATATTCAGTTCTTCTATCATCCTTTTCTTTTGATTCGCTATGTTGACCACCGTCTAATTCGATAACCAACTTTAAATCTCTTTGTACAAAATCGACAATGTAGGGTTCAATAACAAATTGACGATAGAATTTCCTATTTTCAAATCGATTAGCTCTTAACCGATACCATAGTTTCTTTTCAGCGTCCGTTTGGTTTGATCTTAATTTTTTAGCTCGATCTTTTAGAATATTAATATTGTTAGGCATTTTCCCTCTCCCTAACCCTCTCCCGGAGGGAGAGGGGACCTAGAAGCTACCATTTTAAACCCGGATAAGCGCGCTGCAAGTACTGCATTTCACTTAACATATGCCCTAAAAATTCAGTATGAATACCATCTCGACCACCACTGATCTTCACTTGGCTATCCGCAAATTCAATATCTGATTTAGCAAGAAAAGCTTGTACATATTGATCCCAATCGCTCTTTAAACTTTCTCTATCAACCGCTATGCCTTGAGCAACTAATTGTTTTTCCCAGTCAGTCATTAGAAATAACTCCCCGACAAAACTTTCTAGCTCAATGAGTGCGTCTAAAATTCGTCTTCGACTTTCTTCCGTGCCTTGTGTTAGTTGCGTGATCCATGGTTCACTTCTCTTTAAATGATATCGACTTTCTTTTACCGACTTGGCGGCTATTGCAGCAACGGTTTCGTCATTCGATTTGCATAACTCTTGCAAATACTGACAATAGAAAACGTCCACAAAAAATTGTCGCAGCATAGTAAAAGCAAAATCATTGATCGGTAGTTCGTGGATCAATAAATTAGTATATTCTCGCTCGTTACGTGTATAGGCGATATCATCTTCGGTCTTATTATTGCCTTCAATCTCAACCGCATATTGGTAAAACATTCTTGCTCTTCCAATATAATCCAAAGCAACATTTGAGAGTGCCAAATCTTCTTCCAAATAAGGACCGTTACTGCACCATTCACTTAAACGATGACTTAAAACAACCGCATCGTCACCTAAGCCAACTAAAAAGCGATACAGATTTTTTTGATCTTGATTCATGATTTAATTTCTCTAGTTAATTCGCTTCGATTACATGTTATTAACAGATTCAGGTAGGACATAATGAGTTGCGTGTCGATAATCTTTTTCATCCATAGGATCAATAAAATTTTCTAAATCAGCGTCCTGAGAGGCTGTAATATCAGTCGCTTTAACGACCCAAACACTGACGCCTTCAGCACGACGCAAATAACAATCTCTGGCATACATTAATGCATGCTCTGGACTTTCAGCGTGCAAGCTTCCGACATGTTTATGATCGAGCCCTCGCGCTGAACGAATGAATACTTCGTAAACGGCTAAATGTTCTTGATTAACTTTTTGATCTTCGTTCATAATCGTTTCTCTCTTGATTTCCTCTCTTTCGAGTAATCCTCTCTCTGGGAGAGGGTTAAGGAGAGGGCTGTTTATTTTTAAGCGGCAGTTACGTTCTTGTCATTTTGTTTTTCGCGATAAACTCTTACCGCTTCTCTTACCCACTCACCGTCTTTGTGTGCTTTAACATGGTGCTTAATACGCTGATGGTTACAAGGACCATTCCCATTGATGACTTGATAAAATTCTTCCCAATTAATTTCGCCCGAATCGTATTGACCTTTTTCTTCGTTCCACTTAATTTCTGGATCAGGCATATCCAAACCCAAAACTTCAATTTGAGGAACAGTTTGATCGATAAAGCGTTGACGTAAGGTATCGTTTGATTCTCTTTTTATTTTCCACTGCATTGATTTACCTGAATGAGCAGAGTCAGAATCGTGCGGACCAAACATCATGAGCGATGGCCACCAAAAACGATTGAGTGCATCTTGCGCCATCGCTTTTTGTTCTGGATTTCCTTTGGCCATTTCGTAGATCAACTCGTAACCTTGTCGTTGATGAAAGCTTTCTTCTTTACAGATTCTGATCATAGCTCTTGAATAAGGGCCGTAAGATGTTCGTTGCAATGCGATTTGGTTAACTATAGCCGCGCCATCAACCAGCCAACCGATTGCGCCGATATCTGCCCAAGTTAAACTTGGATAATTAAAAATCGACGCGTACTTAGCTTTACGAGTTTGTAGCGCTTCGATCATTTCACTACGGGAAATCCCTAAGGTTTCTGTCGCACTGTATAAATACAAACCATGTCCGCCTTCGTCCTGAACTTTAGCCAGTAAGATCGCTTTACGTCTTAAGCTCGGCGCTCTGGTTATCCAGTTTCCTTCCGGTTGCATTCCGATCACTTCAGAATGAGCATGTTGTGACATTTGGCGGATTAAATTCTTACGATAATCGTCTGGCATCCAATCTGTTGGTTCGATTTTTTGTTCATCGGCAATTCGACGATCAAATTCAATTTGTTTTTCTGCATCATTAACGCTTTGCATAGGGGTTAATCTCCGATCTAAACTATTGAGACATGATACCAATGGATCAGCATTTCTCCAATCAATGTATCATTTTAATACGGGGCAAGAGTGTTTTTGAAGCATATATGGCAATTAAGGAATAAAAATTCCCTCTCCCAGAGGGAGTAAATTCGCTCTATAAACCGAGAAATAACTAAACACGCTCAATCACTATCGCGATACCCTGACCAACACCAATACACATAGTACAGAGTGCGTATCGACCGCCTGTTCTTTCCAACTGATAGGCCGCGGTTGTAACTAGCCGTGCACCGCTCATTCCTAACGGATGACCCAATGCGATTGCTCCACCATTGGGATTCACTCGCTGATCATCGTCTGCTAAATCAAGTCCTCTCATAACCGCGAGGCCTTGAGCTGCAAATGCTTCATTGAGTTCAATTACGTCCATTTGAGCTAATTCTAATCCAGCGTTTTTTAAAACCTTGCGAGAGGCTTCTACCGGGCCGTAGCCCATGATTCTGGGTTCTAAACCAGATGTTGCCATTCCTACAACTCTCGCGATTGGCTTTAACTGTTGTTTTTCTACTTGGGCTTCAGAAGCGATCAATAACGCACAAGCACCGTCATTAATACCTGATGCATTTCCAGCTGTGACGGTTCCGTCCTTTTTGAAGGGTGTGGATAGTTTCGCCAACCCTTCTAAGGTACTTGGGCGAGGGTGCTCGTCAACTGAAAATTCCTTAGTTTCCTTTCTGTTTACTTTTACCGTAACCGAAACAATCTCTTGATCAAAAATACCCGACTGCTGAGCTTTTTGAGCTTTTTCTTGGGTTCTACAAGCAAATTTATCTTGGTCTTCGCGGCTAATATTAAACTGCTCAGCCACATTTTCAGCTGTCTCAGGCATACTATCTACGCCATATTGCTCAGCTAACTTTTTGTTAACAAAACGCCAGCCCATAGTGGTATCGTAAATTTCCGCTTTACGAGAAAAAGCAGACTCGGCCTTTGGCATAACAAAAGGCGCGCGTGACATCTGCTCAACACCTCCTGCAATCACCATCGATTGTTCACCGCAAGCAATCGCTCTAGCTGCAGTACCAATAGCATCCATTCCAGAGCCACATAAACGATTAACCGTCATAGCCGGAACCGATTGAGGAAGCCCTGCAAGCAAAGCACTCATGCGCGCCACATTACGGTTATCTTCACCCGCTTGGTTTGCGCACCCATAGTAAAGATCGTCAACCTCTTCCCAGTTCACCTGAGGGTTACGATCCATTAAGGCTTTAATAGGAATGGCGCCTAAATCATCAGCCCGAACGCCAGATAAAGAACCCCCAAAACGACCAATGGGAGTTCTGATAGCATCACATATAAATACTTTGTTCATTTCTAAACCCTTAAAACATTCAAAAATTTCACCACAGAGGCACAGAGATCTCAGAGGAGAAAAAATTAATTAGCTAATCGCTTGATACCTTGTTTTAACATTTGCACATTAAAGTTAATTAATAGTCCATACTTTTTATCTGCTAATTTTAAGTACGATAGCAATTGCGCTTCATGAATCGGATCTAGTCGCTTAACAGATTTCAATTCCACAATAACTTCATTTTCAACGATAAGATCAAGAACAAATTTGCCCTCAATATCTACATCTCTATATTGAAGATCAATGCCTTTTTGTCTTTCAAAACTAATTTTCCGCTTTTCTAGTTCAATACACAAACACTCTTCATAAACAGATTCTAATAAACCAGGGCCCAGCTCTCTATGCACATCAATAGCCGCTCCAATAATTTCACCCGTCAATAAATTATTTTCATTCCTTTCTATCATAAATTCTCTTCCTCTGAAATCTCTGTGCCTCTGTGGTGGAAATTATTTTAATCTATTTTCCTTTGAATTTAGGCTCTCGTTTTTGCATAAATGCACTAACACCTTCTTGGTAATCATGACTACGTCCGAGATGCTGCATGGCTTTTCGCTCTCTTTCCAGTTGTTCATTTAAACTGTAATCAAACGAAGTGTGTACTAACTCTTTTATATTAGCTAAGGCTTCCGTCGGTTGAGTAGCGAGATAACTAGATAGTTTTTCAGCTTCTTCCACTAGATTCTCATTATCAACCACTTGATAAATCAGCCCCCATTGTTCAGCTTGTTCGGCTTTAAGTTTGGTACCTAACATCGCCATTGCTTTTGCTCTTGGCAGGCCTAAAGCGCGAGCGAAATGCCATGAACTTCCGGAATCAGGCACTAAACCAACTTTGGCAAATGATAGAATAAAAGAGGCTGAACGAGCTGCGATTACGATATCACAAGCCATGACTAAGCTCGCTCCCGCTCCGGCAGCGACACCATTCAATGCACAGATTACTGGCATTTTAAGATTGGTTATACGACGAATCAGCGGGTTATAGAACTTCTCGACAGATATTCCCAAATCAGGTGCTTCGCCATCAGCAGTCACAGCTCTATCGCCTAAATCTTGACCGGCACAAAAACCTCGGCCAGCTCCAGTTAATAATAAACAACGAGTTTCACCATCAGTCGCGATACCATCCAACGCGGATTGCAATTCTTCATGCATTTGAACATTAAAACTATTCAGTTTGTCAGGCCTGTTTAGAGTCAGCTTGGCAACTCCGTCAGCTTTTTCTAAAACAATCGTTTGGTACATACCCATGCCTCATTTATAATCAATTAAATATTATTGTAAAGATTTTACCACGGAGACACAGAGTTAGCGGAGAAAAATATTATTTTAAAGAAACCCTCTCCCTAGCCCTCTCCCATAGGGAGAGGGAATTTCATCTCTACTCTGTGAGCTCTGTGTCCTCCGTGGTGATAAGTCTTTTTATATTGTTTAGGAAATTATCATGCCTATTTATGCGTTAGAAAACTACATTCCGGTTGTTAAGGCCAATACTTATATCCATCCGAGCGCAGAGATTATCGGCGATGTGATTATCGAGGAGAATTGCTTTATCGGTCCAGGCGCAGTGTTAAGAGGTGATTTCGGTCGGATATATGTAGGTCATCACAGCAATATCCAAGATACCTGTGTACTCCATAGCTTTCCTGATAAAGATTGTCATTTAGAGCCTTATTCTCACATCGGACATGGCGCGGTTTTACATGGTTGCCGAATTGGTGAACATGCCTTAGTTGGGATGAATGCGGTAGTGATGGATGACTCAAAAATCGGGGCTGAATCTTTTGTTGCTGCAAGCTCATTTGTTCGCGCAGGTTTTAAATGCGAACCAAGATCCATGGTAATGGGAATTCCAGCGAAAGTCGTTCGTCAAGTGACTGATGAAGAGTTTGGATGGAAAAAAGTCGGAACCGATGAATATGTGGCATTAGCTCAGCGATGTACCGAGACAATTAGAGAAATTGAGCCTTTGACGAAAGAGCAAGAAAATAGACCGAGATTCCAAGATTCTCATCATGAACCTAAAGGCTAAGGTCAAAAGATAAAAGATTTCACCACGGAGGCACAGAGGACACGGAGAGAGAAAAAATATAATGTTTAAACAGAACAATATTACCGATTAGTTAGTATCACATACTTTAATATTCGTTTTTGAACAATAAATGCTACTAAAAAGTAAAAAGGCGAAATCATCAGAGCTACATAAAGTGTCGGTACAATAAAATTAATATGACCTTCACTAATACTTATATACAGAAAAAATGGAAGTAATCCAATAGAAACACCTACTAATGTTGATTTACCAAGTGAAATTATTTCTAACTTTCTAAATTTATTCTTTTTCAGAAAGTAAATCTGACTCCAAGCACACGCAGTTGCTAATATTAATCCAGCTAAGCTTTCAATAACACGGGGCTCAATTCCAAGCAGGCTTAAAAATATTCCAGACAAGCATAGTGAAAAAACAATCCAATAAAGATAAGTCCATTTAAATACGTTTTTGGCTCTTTGGTTCATATATTATCACCCAGGTGAAACTGCAGTAAATTTAATATTAATAATTTTTTCAGTCTCTCTCCGTGTCCTCTGTGCCTCCGTGGTGAAATCTTTTATCTCTTAATCTCTCAGTCTTTTTTCCGTTCCACCAAGGTCAAGATATCATATATCGCCACGGGCTCATCATGTTGATTAGTTACTTCAACCGCCCATACAACTATTCCTGTATCGTATTTCTCATCGGGTTTTTTGGTCTTTTTAATTTTCCGTTTTGCAGTCAAATGGACTTGTATCGTATCACCAATTCCAACCGGCTCTACAAAGCGTAAATTATCAATTCCATAGTTAGCAATTACTGGCCCTTGGCCGGGGTCAACAAACATTCCAGCGGCTGCGGAAATCACAAAATAACCATGAGCCACTCGTTTTTCAAAGAAGGAATCTTTTGCGGCTATCTCATCAAAATGCGCATAAAAATGATCGCCTGATAAACAACCGAAGTTAACGATATCCGCTTCCGTAACGGTTCTTCTGTGGGTGGTTAAAGACTCACCAATTTCAAGCTCTTCAAAATATTTTCTAAACGGATGAACGCGGTCAGTTTTAGTTTTTGCACCTTTTGTATATTGATTAGTAATTGCCATAATCGAAGTGGGCGAGCCTTGAATCGCGGTTCGTTGCATATAATGTTTTATTGCTCTTACGCCGCCTAACTCTTCACCGCCACCAGCCCGACCCGGGCCACCATGAACTAGGCTAGCTAATGGTGAACCATGTCCGGTTGATTCTCTGGCACATTCCGCATCCAACACTAGCATTCGGCCATGATGTGATGCACTGGCGAGAATAATATCTCGGGCGTATTCAGGGCTTTTGGTAATCACTGATCCCGCCAAACTACCTTTACCCATTTTGGCTAATTGAATTGCTTGCTCAATTCCATCATAAGACATTAATGTGCTAACAGGCCCAAAGGCTTCGACTTCATGCGGGGTAAGGTTGGTTAGCGGATCGTTACAACTTAACAAAGTCGGTGCCATAAATGCGCCTTGATTTTTATCGATTCCAACAAGCTGATAATCATCCATTCCGTTTAATAATGTTTCACTACCAACCATTAATTTTTCAACCGCAGATAACACATCATCACGTTGTGATTTTCCAACTAACGCGCCCATTCGAGTTTCTTTCTGGCTTGGATCACCGATAACCGTTGATTGTAATCGCTTGACCAAAGCATCACTCACTGCATCCATCATATTTGATGGTACAATTGCACGCCTAATAGCCGTACATTTTTGTCCTGCTTTAGTGGTCATTTCTCTGGCGACTTCTTTAACATACAAATCGAATTCTGGGTCATCCGCTAAAACATCTGGTGCTAAAATACAACAATTGAGCGAATCGGCTTCCATAGTAAAAGGAACACTTTTGGCGATAATGTTTGGGTGGCTTTTAAGCTTTTGTCCGGTAGAAGCCGAACCCGTAAAGGTCACAATATCTTGCTCATTAACATGTTCTAAAATATCACCAACGCTACCACTTATTAATTGAACCGTGCCTTTCGGTAAAATTTCAGATTCAACAATCGCTTTAACAACTACCTCAGTTAAATAACAACTAACGGTTCCCGGCTTAACCACCACTGGCACACCAGCAATAATGCTTGGCGTTATTTTTTCTAGCATTCCCCAAACAGGGAAATTAAAAGCATTGATATGCAGAGAAACCCCTTCTTTTGAAGTAAGTATGTGCTGACCAACAAATGTTCCGTTTGCCGATAGAGGCTCAACGGCACCCTCTACAGCAAAGGTATCGTTATTTAGCTCACGGCGAGCAATTCCGGTATAACTAAACATGGTGCCAATACCACCTTCAATATCAACCCACGAATCGGCTTTGGTCGCGCCAGTCATATATGAGACTCGGTAGAATTCATCTTTACGATCAAGAAGGTATTTAGCCAATAATTTTATTTTTTCAGCGCGATCATGGATGGTTAACTTTCTTAACTCTGGAGCAGCAACCGTCCTGCCGTAATCAAGGATTTCATCAAAGCCCGAATCTAAAGAATGAACTTCACCAATAACTTGATCATTTACGGAATTAACACAAGTATCGACTCGGCCATTGCCGCTACACCATTCACCTTTTACATAACTTTGTATTTTCATTATTTGAAACCTTTTAAAGGGTATATTTTTACTACAGCCCGTAATTTTAGACTGTGTAAATTCAAAACTAATAGAGTTCACCAGATAACTCTTATTCTCTCATAAAATATCGGTTAAATCTCGTTTGTAGACTTCGTGTTTAGGGCAAGAGCATTATAAAATATTAACCACCAAAAGCCCCTCTCCCCAACCCTCTCCCGGAGGTAGAGGGAGTAAAATCCCCTCCCCTTGGAAGGGGAGGGTTAGGGAGAGGTCGAAAATGTGTAATTTAACGATATATTTTGCATAATCAGCTTATAATGCTCTTGCCCTGACTTCGTGTGGGAATGGCTGTGTTCTTGATTTCTAGGCTAACTATTAACAACCTTACGCACCATAGGCATTATTCGACGACTAACCGGTATTTCTGAACCGTTTTCTAGCAATATCTTGCCAATGCCTGAAGACGAGTTATTGGTTGTCTTAAGTGTTTTAATAAAATCAATATTCACTAAATAAGAACGGTGAACTCGTAGAAAAGTGCTTGGTAACTCTTTTTCTAGAGATTTCAGACTTCCACTATAAAGTTGCTTCTGATTATCAAGCAAGTGAATTTCCACATAGTCTCCATCTGCTTTACAAAAGCTAATCAAATTAGTATCTAGAAGTTCTACTTTCCCTGCACTATTTAGTTTTAGCTTTTTTGGTTTAATCTTTTGTTGATTCTGATCTAACTTAAATCGCAATTTTGTTAACTGGACTTGTTCACTCCTGAGTTTTTGTTGCTCTTTAGCGAATGCCAATGCTTGCTGGACAAATAGATAGCATAATACCGAGCCAATAATGTAGTAAAAAAGAATATCGTGAAAAACCGTAAAGGTAAGAATAATAGTCAAACAAAACAATACAAAGACGATTAGATAACCAACCAGTTCTTTACTAGCCTCTTTATACAATTGTATCGCTAACATTAAAGTCACTAAAAACGCAGGAATCAAAATAGCTACTGCAGTTTTAAGATCAAAGCCGGGAATTCTAATTACACCAACTAAGCTTAAAAAGCTTCCAGCAAAGATCCATCGAGCGGAATATTTGAAATTATAGGTTTTAATCAGATGTCGATAAACATAGATAAGTAAACACGTCCCAAAGCAGTAGGACAAAATAACAATTGAAACTAAACGAAGCTCTTGAATTGGATAACTATAACTAAATAATGAACGAGAAAATTCCGCGAATAGCTGAGTCGCTGCAAGTCCAGTCATAATTAAAAATAATATATTGTTAGACCTATTAATTGGATTAAAGCTAGCAACTAAAAAATAAATAAATCCTAAAATTAACGCGCCAAAGGGAATGATTGAACGCCACTTATTGCGCTGGGTAAAATAGCTTGGATCAGCATAGGTTCCCACACCGATAAAATGAACGGGGTTCGCTAAGTTTAAAAATCCTTTATGTGAGGATAAAAACAATACAACCTCATTCTTTCCTTCTTTAATCAGCTTTGTAGGGATATAAAACATTTCATCCATTTTACCCGCTCGTTCGTTCTCGGCTTGTAAGCTTGGTAACCCATTTTCACCAAGTTGGGTTTGATTGAAATAGATACGACTGGAGCTTTTTACAGAAATATAGAAACCATAAGGCTTAGAATTTTTTTCTATCGTATCAGGCAATAGTAGATCGGCCTTCACCCAGATAGCTTTGTTTTGTGGATCAATTTCCCATGAGCTGGCTTGGTAACAATTACTTGCTAGAAAACTTGGGGGCTCGTCAATATTCTTTTCAGCAGGGCAAATAGTCACATTTTCTGAATCAATTGGCCAAAGCGGATCGGCAAAAGAATTTGAACTAATAAATAGACTAAATAATAAAACTATAATAATTAACGCATTTTTCATTTATCTAGTTTACCCAACATAATCTAAATATCGCTCGCCGTTTAGCGAAAAAACTCTACCACTTAAAGTTTTCCCCTTAAAAAACATTACCATTTAACGAATAACAAATGCAACAAGGCTGTTTCGTAAGGTTAAATTGCTACTCACTAACTATTATGAAAGCGATGACTTAACTCCGTTGTTTTTCAATATTAAGGAATATTTATGAGCCAATATTTTATTTATCCATTTTCTTTTTTGAGCATTATCATATTATTTTTAGGTTGCTCTGAGGCGACAGCCGCCCCTAACCTACATTCAATATACACAAACGAAAAACAAATAACTTTTGAGAATGATGGCCTAAAGGTAAAAGCCTATGAAGGAAAAATTAACGTCCCAGAGAATCGAAGCAACCCTAATAGTCGCTTAATACCGATAAACTATATTCGATTTCCGAGCACAGGAACAACCTCAAGCCCGCCAATTATCTATTTATCGGGCGGGCCTGGAGGTTCTGGTATCGCCACAGCACAGTATCCAAACTTTCGATTTCCTTTGTTTATGGCTATGAGAGAATTTGGCGACGTCATTGCGCTCGATCAAAGGGGAACAGGTGCCAGCCGCAATGAAACTCGATGCGTATCCAAGCAAACAATCCCTCTAACCAAATCGGCTAGTGATACAGAAATTACCAGTATTTATCGAGAAGCTGCTAAAGACTGTATCGAACTTTGGAAACAGCAAGGAATTGATTACTTGGGTTACACTACACTAGAAAGCGCACATGATATTGAAGCATTGAGAACGCATTTCAAAGCTAAAAAAGTTACTTTATGGGGGATTTCTTATGGCAGTCACCTAGCCTTTGCTAGCTTGAAAGTTATGGGCGATAAAATCGACAAACTTATCATTGCCAGTGCCGAAGGGCTCGACCAAACAGTAAAACTACCCGCACGTACAGATGCTTACTTTGAGCGATTACAAGCCGCACTCAATCAACAACCTAAAGCAGCCAAACTTTATCCTAATATAAAATCGATGATTAACCGAGTTCACAAAAAGCTAGAACGCAATCCAATTAGTATTAAAATTTCGCAGGAAAAAGGAGAGCCAAAAGATTTTCTGTTTCAACGGGTACATATGCAAGGGATCGCCTCTAGAATGATTGCCGATCCCCAGCGCGGAGTAGTTCGCTTATTACAGCTCTATAACGCGCTTGATCATGACATAACCCAAGTGCTTCCATCTATTGTCAAAAGAACGAAATTGGATGATGGGAGAATAGTATTTGATGTGATGCCATTTGCAATGGATATTGCATCAGGTGTTAGCCTAGAACGTGAAAAAATTATACGCAAACAAGCGGCTTCATCTTTATTAGGTAACATGCTTAACTTTCCGATGCCTCAGTTAAACAAAGTGGTTGATGGTTTGGAGCTCGGCGATGATTTTCGCACCTACCCGAAGAGCAATGTTCCAACGTTACTCTTAACCGGAACATTAGATGGTAGAACTTACATACAGAGTCAGCGAGAAGCAACACAAGGGCTTTCAGATTTGACTCAAGTAATAATAAAAAATGCGGGACATAACCTATTTATGGTTTCACCGGAAGTGACCCACATCATTCAACAATTTATGAAAGATCAAGAGATTGAGATAAAGGAAATTGAGATTGAACTTCCAAGGTTTGTGAAATAAAAACGACAAAACGACCATAGGTAAACAGTCTTACGATCATATTTAAAACTTTAATCGGTAGTTTGCTCAAAAAATCCTTCAGTATAGACTCGTTCATCTTTCGCACCCAGAGTTTTAACCGCTATTGTACAATCCTTTACAAACTCAGTGCTACCTGCGATATAAATTGCATGACCCGAAAGATCAGGAAAGAGTTCTGGAAGAACCGTTGGTATTCTTCCATGCTGATAACCTTCTTTTTGTTCTTGGGTTAAGGTCGGGATAAATTTGAATTTCCGATATTTGACATTCCAATAGCCTATTAAACCTTGGTCATAAATATCCTGTTCTGTTTTTCCTGAAAAAAGCAGCGTCACTTTTTGTTTGAAACCGCGTGACAAAGCCGCATCCGATAGTGCAAGAATTGGCGCAAGTCCCGTACCTGCCGCTAAACAAAGAACAGGGGCATCAATACTCGGATCGCCAATGAAAGTACCATAAGGCCCAGAAATATTTACCATACTACCCGCTTCAATTTCGTCGTGAACCCAATTGCTTGTTTGCCCATCTGGGATTCGAGTGATTTGTAAAGTAATTTCACCATTTGAGCGTGGCGCATTAGCGATTGAATAATGGCGTGGCGGCATTTGCTTTTTTGTATCAGTAAGCGAAATATACTGACCCGGCCAGAATCGCAAAGGATCGCCTATCGGTCTTAGTCTTAGCTCGACAATTCGCGGGGTACGTTCGATACGATCAACCACTGCGCAGCGAATATTTTCTCTTGGAGGAAATAGCTTTGGCTGAGCATCCTCCGTTCCCCATTCAATTTCTAATACATCAGATATTGGTTTGGCCATACACATCAAGCCATAACCATTGTTTCGCTCCTCTTTCGACAGCGCCATATCAAGTACCATGCCTTGGTCAAATTGGCCGCTCTTCACTTTAACTTTACACTCGCCACAGGCTCCAGCTCTGCAATTATTTGGTAATGCATAGCCAGCTTTTTCTAATGTGGTTAACACGGTTTCACCCATCATGCTTTCAACCTCTTTGCCTGACGGATATAAACGTATTTTGGTCATGTTATTTAACTCCACGAAATTTTATTTCATAAATAAAAAAAGTGAAGGAATATTCTCCTTCACTTTTTATATTAAATCAAAGTTAAGCCTTATAAATTGGCTAATAAACACCAATTAGAAAATTGGAATAATATCTGCGGCATCTATGTCAGCTTGTGAAACTTCTTCACCAGTAATACCAACTTCTGGAATTGCAGGGAAAGGGGTATCATATTTATCAAGCACAGCTTTAAGATTCAACATTGCTTCCCGCCAGTTTTCTCTTTTCTTTTCGACCGTTGGAATTCCAAAACCGGCTTCCCGTGCTATTCCTTCTGCTTCTCGCTGGTTATCGATAAAGTCTTTAGGTAGATCCCAAAAGTCTGCAGGTGGCTCATACAATACTGCTGACAAGAATAAATATCCCGCTCGGATTTGCTTAGTAATGGTCGATTTTTCTTCATCCGTTAACTTAGGGTAATCGCGCTCCATCAAGGTCATACAAATCGCCATGTGACGACCTTCATCCCGACCGATTAAGCTAAAAGCTTCTTGAAAGACCGTTTCTTCACAGTTTTCTGACATCTGCTTAAAAATAGTCGCTGCAGCAATTTCACCCATTAAAAACGAGCTAAATAAAACCGCCAAACTATATTTTGGCACTGCTTTTTTGTAGCCAGACCAATAACGCCCTCCATTATAATAAAGCCAATGGGTATTTTTTTGTAAACGTTTGCCTAAATCAGTCTTTGGCTCGTAGGTTAACGGATTGTCAGTATCTAAAAGCGCTTTAATGGCCATGCCGCACATTTGCTCATGATTTTGCTCATCTCGTGTTACCGAGAAGAAGCATCGACGAATGGCGTCTTCTTCATGATCTTCATAGGTTTTGATGAAAGCTTCAGCAAATACAGGGGGAGCGGAGGCATCAAATACCGATAACAAAGTCCACCAGTAAGCCATCGCTTCTCTTTCTTCCCAAGAGTAGTCATCAGGATTAAAAGTATCCCACGGCAATTCTTTGGGGTTCCACGCTTCTCTAAGCGATGCATCCCAGACTTCTTCAGCTTTAGTGGTTTTGCTTTCCCAACTTAGAGGAAAAACGTTTGGTTGAGGAGTTTCTGGTGGTAACTCCATGGTATCCGCTATTTTATCTTTATGACTCATTCTTATCTCCCACACTAATACGATACATTAAATCTCATTATTCGACGGATAGTGTATCACAAATAAAAATCTATCGGCAATTCCGCAAAATTCCCATGGAAATAGAATAATTGTTCAAACAATTAAATAAGCATGATGATTGATGGGATGCCTGCAGAAGAACTTGTTCAAGCGACAATTTTAGAAATTGTGATTGGGTTGGTTTGTTTATTTGCCTTGGTGAGGTATCGAGGTTCTGCCTTCCCTAACTCCCCCAAGTCTCAATCACCCTTACAAACTCAGACAAATATAAATTAGTTTGATGTGCATCTAACGCCCGATGGTCAATCGACAAAGACACATAACATTTAGGCCTAATGACCATTGTATCCTCACCATTAACTTGCTCAACCACCACTCGTTTTTCTAATTTTCCAATTCCTAAAATAGCCACTTGGGGTTGATTAATAATAATAGGCGTGGCGAATAAACTTCCACTGACTCCATGATTAGAAATGGTTAGCGTTCCATTTTTCATATCGCTTGGTTTTAAATTTCCGGTACGAGCCTTTTCCGTATTCTCGCCTAGAGCTTTTGCGATTTGAAACAGATTCATTGATTGCACTTGGTTAACAACAGGAACCACTAAACCATCATCACCTAACGCAGTTCCAACACCGATATTGACATCACTAAAAATCTCAAGCGCATCCTCATGAAACTTTGCATTCACTTGAGGAACAACCGCGACGGCTTTTGCCATGGCTGATAAAAAATAAGCGGTAAAAGTTAGCTTAACGCCATACTCCTGATATTCTTTTTTATGCCATTTCCGATGCTCGATAATATTCCCCATATCCATTTCAAATACGCTGGTCACATGCGGCGAAGTTTCTAACAAACTACTGACCATATGACTGGCGATTGATTTCCTCATATTTGTATGAGGTTGCATGTTGCCAGCTAGAGGCCGAGCAGTTGGAATAGATGATTCAAAAGGTGAGTGAGCTTGAGTAGCTGATAATTGTTTTTGTGTTTGCTGAGCTGAAATCTTTTTATTTGAATTTAAAAATTCTAATAGATCGTTTCTGGTGACTCTTGCACGTTTGCCGCTGCCCTGAATTTGATCAATAGTTAAATCGTTTTCATTTAGCAATCGTCTTACCGCAGGGCTAATAGAATGTTTTCCACTAGAATCTTTTCCACTAGAACCTGTAACTGTTGAAATGATTTTTTCTTTTACTGAGTCTGTTTCTTGAATTGTTTCTTCTTTAGATTCAGTCGAATTTTCTTTTGATAACCCAACTGCAATTTTTCCAAGCGATTGTTCTGGTTCAACTTTGTCGCCTTGCTTAGCATTTAAAGACTCGATGATTCCATTTTCCTCTGCACAAACTTCCATCGCAACTTTATCTGTTTCTAGTTCTGCAATTGGCTGGCCTTTTTCCACCTGATCGCCTTGCTTTACTAACCAAGCAGAAAAACTAGCCTCGGTTCCTTCGAGTTGATCAGTTTCTATTTTTATATCGACTAGTGACATTATTTCTCAGTGACCTCTTTGCTCTCTGTACCCACGGCGTTTCACGGGGCAATCTTTGGCGAAAACGTATTTTCTTATACTTCTATCAACTCAATCATCGCTTGTTTAATTTTTTCTTGGCTCGGAACCGCCGCATTCATCAAATGAATATTATGCGGATTAGGCACATCAGGCATTGTCACCCTTTCAATCGGTGCATCTAAATCAAAAAAAGCTTCTTTGGCTAAAATCGCGGCAATCTCCGCGCCAAATCCGGCGGTCATATTGTCTTCATGAACAATTAAACAGCGGCCTGTTTTTTTAACAGATTCTAATACCCCTTCTTTATCCCACGGCTGAATAGTTCTTAAATCAATCACTTCAACGCCATTAGCAACTTCAAGTGCTGCAGATTCACATCGCTCAACCATCGCACCCCAACAAACTACCGTCAGTTTATCGCCTTCCGTCAGCACTTTTCCCTGTCCAAAAGGGATCACATAATTGTCTCCCGGATATGGTCTTCGTGACCAGCGACCATCAAGCAATGATCGATGCTCAAAAAAGATAGTTGGATTGTTATCTCTTAAGGCGTAACGTAATAACCCCACCGCATCTTCCGCATTTGATGGCATAACGACTTGCCAGCCGGTTTTATGTGCCCATTCCACTTCATCACACATCGAGTGCCAAGGGTCGCCACGCCCGGCAAAACCGCCCGGAATTCTTACCACCATTGGCGCCGCAAATTGATTATTGGTTCGCCAGCGCATAATGCCAATATCGGTAATTTGCTCGGCTGCTGGCTCCGCATATTTTCTAAACTGAATTTCTGGTACTGGCATTAATCCGGCCAGTGCCATACCGACTGAGCGTCCCATGATGCCTTCTTCTGACAAGCTGGTATCAAATACTCGATGCTCACCATATTTTTGATTAAGCCCCAAAGTCGCAGCATGAACGCCACCCTTTGGACCAACATCTTCACCAAAAACTAAGATTTTTGGGTTTATAGTCATTTCATGATCGAGTAGGTTTCTTATTGCCGTAAGCATATTTAATCGAGAGCCTTTTGGCTGCGGACTCTCACTCGCATTTGGAAACTCAAACCCATCAGCATACAAACCACCACGCAATTGAACTTCAGCTTTGCCGTTGCTATCTTTTTCAGAATAAACATATCGAGTTAACTTTGATGTGTCTGGTTCCGGACGTAGTTTTGCTTTTTCAACAGCAGCATAAACATCATCGTAAGCTTGTTGTGACAATTTTTTCCACCCTTGATCATCTAAGATTTCATTTACTTTTAGATAAGATTGAAGCTTAGGCAAAGGATCATTCGCTTTTTCTTCAAGGATCATGGCTTCTGGTTTGTAGGCTTGAGTGTCTTGAAATGTGTGGCCGCATAAACGCGGTACTTTAAGCCTTAATAGACAAGTACCTGCGCCAGAGCGAACATGCTTTACCGCTTGACTGATCAGCTTTGAAGCCTCTTCTGGATCGGTTCCATCTCCATCGATTATTTTTAGGTTTTTATAAGCCGCAAGATTTGCAACTTGATCGCCTCCGGGAGTTTGCACCGACTGAGGCACTGAAATTCCGTATCCATTATCTTCAATATAAAATAAATGAGGTAAATTGTTTGTAGTGGAAATATTGAGAGCAGACCAAAAGCCGTTAGTGGACATAGAGGAGTCTCCGCCCATGGACACACCAATCGCGCCTTGATAGCTTTCATCTTTTAGCTCTTTTTGATTATAAACTATCGACTGAGCCCAACCTGAGATTGGCGTATATTGCGCACCGACACCGCCACACATAGGAAATAGCATCGCGCCTTTACGCTCAACATTGGGATAATTACAGACCACGCCAATGTCACGACCATCACTATAGCCGCCTGATTTTGCCATTGGGGAAGCCACCGCGTCTTCGATATCCAAACCTAAGGATAAAACAAAAGGACGCGAGCGATAATAGCCCGTCGCACCATCGTGTGGATGAGTTAACATCGAGCCGAGTAGAATTTGAGCGAGATCATGGCCTCGTGCGGAAAACTGGTTAAAAACTAGTTTGGCAGGGACTAATTGCTGCTCTTCAATATCATCCATCGCACGCGATAAAAGCATATAGTAGGCTACTTTTTTCCAATCAAAGACAAATTTGTCTGACGTGCTGCTACTCATAAAGATCCAAAATAAACATATTTAGGATGATTATAGATTAATATTTAGGGCTTTTGCAATTAGTTTGTTGTAAGTGCAACATGTTTTATAACCCTTTATTCGATTAGTTTTCAGTTTAGCGGTTAATCCAGAATGAAAATTAAAATAAAGAACTATCGTTGCACTGAACTGTCTTACTTCTATCTCATTTACTCTGTTGCCATCTTTACGGAAAATCGATTTTTATGCGCTATTTGAAAGTTCTAATTTTAATCATTTCTATCTCCTCATTTTCTCTCCACGCCAAAGAAAAAGGCCGTATTGGTTTTTCAATCGATGTTTCTGTTTCTGGTTTTTTCAGTCCCGAACTAACTTCAGTAAATATAAAAGATGTAACCAAAGGATCGCCTGCTGATCTAGCCGGTATAAAAAAGGGACAAAAGATATTGTCTATTGACGGATGTGGGATCCCAAGCTGCCCTGCCGATAAAGCAAAAAAGTTAATGTCCCGAAAGTCTGGTGAAGTATTACCATTGTTAATTAAAAAATTAAATGGCCAACAAGTTCTAATTAAAATTCAAGTTAAATAAGCATTTATTTGGATAAAATAAATTAAAATCTAGCAAATAAATAGAATGGGAAAAAAAGATGAAGTTTGAGATATTAATTAAAAGCCCCTCTCCCCAACCCTCTCCCGGAGGTAGAGGGAGTAAAATCCCCTCCCCTTGGAAGGGGAGGGCTAGGGAGAGGTCGAAAATGTGTAATTTAACGTATATTTTGCATAATCAGCTTATAATGCTCTTGCCTTGGAACTCACAACCTATCAATACCAAGAACTGACAGTCTATAGTATCGTCATACAAAGAGAGTTATAACACCCAAACCTCGATACGACCAGTCGCCTCACTATCATCTAATCCAGAAGGCCAATCTGTAGGTACGTATCCCGCGTGTACATGCCAAGGATCGATTTCTTCATTCTGCAATTGAATTTCTAACTCCTGCATTCGAATTTTTAGTGCTTGCTTCTCTTCAGTCGTTGATTGTTCACTACCGTAAAACCCTGTAAGAACTATTTTTTGAAAAGGGTTCTGTTTACTGTAGCTAACCATCCGCTGAACATCCCGACGCCATTTTGCATCTTGCTTATTTTCATCTAATTTAAAAGCTACCGACAATCGCTGACCAAGAGTCCGCAAATTTTTGAACTGCCTTTGCAAAGTTAGCCCTCTAAACTGAGGTTTACTTTTTGTAGGAAAGAAAGAAATTAGTTGAGATTTTTTAGCGAGTGATTGCCCTGTGTTTGATTTAACAAATCTAACAAATCGATGAGCTAGAGGGTTTTCAATCTCAGTGGGTAAGTACAAATAAAGTTTTCTCGACAAGGGGTAATCCTCTGTACCAATTGTATGCTTTTGTGGAAGAATACTAGTACCTGATGCAGTTTTGGAAATTGCCAGAATTTTATCTTTTGCCACATGGGAAATACCAATAAATCCAATTGCTTCAGGATATTCATCCACAGATTCTGCTAGCTCTTGAGATGATTCGATTCGCACAGAATTAGTCGCTAGTTTTTTATCAAACGGTTTTAGGACAAGGTTATTAAAAGTATCGTAGGTACCAGAATTATTATCCCTAGAGAAAGTTTTTATAGGTAGATCCAAACCGCCAATTTCTCGCCAATTGGTTATTTCGCCAGAAAATATTTTAGCTAAATCTTCAATACTTAAATTCATTACTGGATTTTTTGTATTTACGATAATTGCCAACGCATCATAGGCAATTATGTGCTCGGCTTCTCCGCTTGCTATGGACGGATATAAACGCGATAAATCTCTTACCTCTTTTGCCTTTATTTGTCGGGAAGACATAGCAATATCGGCTTCAAGCGATAACAACCCTTTAAATCCAGTACTACTTCCATGAGCATGAAGATCGATCTGAAATGGCTCAGAATTTAGGGTATTTTTAACTAGAATCTCTCGCTCAATTTTAGACCCACTCAAGCCATTATTCAGTAATTGATAACCTTCTTTTCTAAGGAAACCTTTTATAAGCTCCGGGGCAAACTTTTCTCCAATGGTATTTGAACCATGAATTCTGAGCGTATCAAATGTTTCAGCTGCTTGAGATGTATCAGCATAAAGACTACTGCTTAACATTAATGTTAATAAGGAGACGAATCCAGCTAAGAAAAAATTATGGGTTGTATACTTCACAAGGCTACCAACGAAATCTAATAATAGTGTACTGATGTTCCCGGGGAATATATTGGTCGAATATGACAGGTTTATGACTTGTTTATTTCGACGATAAATTAAATATCTAATGGGTGATTAAGTCTACAATTTAATAGCTATTGGCTCTCTACAACCTGCCATTTCGCTTAATATCAAAATATTGATTTGCCATATTTACAACCAAATAGAAAAATTCAATAAATTTTTCTAAGTGTTTTATTATTAACATAGTGAATCCGAGTTCTGATAAGTTGTATGAGTGCTTAGAGGGGCGCAGCAAGAGAATGTAATTCAATGTCAACCCAAAGCTAAAATGTCCCCTTTTTAACAAAGAATAATTTACTCATTTATTGTTAAATGCTACTGTTTGGCTTCTATCATAAACTCAATATTGCACAAACAATGGATAAATCTAATCAATCTACTATTTCGGTTTACGATTTAAATTCGTCAAATTTTTTTGATGAATACGAGTCTATCTCTTTTGAGAAAGTGCATGCTACTTGGATAAATGAGGCAATGCTTTCAAATGGTTTAGCACTAGATATTGGATCAGGTTCAGGTCGTGATGCCGCTTACCTTGTTCAAAGAGGTTATAGTGTTTTTGCTGTAGAACCATCAGACAAATTACGATTACTCGCTCAACAAAAGCACTCTTCTAAAAATGTTGTTTGGATCAAAAGTTCTTTACCTGAACTAAAGTCTGTTTTTAAGTTAGAAATTTCTTTCGATCTAATTTTATTAAGTGCCGTATGGATGCATATTGCTCCAGTTGACCGACAAACCTCTTTAAACAATGTATTTAGCCTTCTAAATGATAATGGGTGTTTTGTTATTACATTGCGTCATGGTAATTCACCAGATGAGCGTAAAATGTTTGAAATAACTAGTGAAGAAGTAATAAAGGGGTTACAAAAATACCCTGTTGAACTAATTCGTCAAACAAAAGATATTGATGCATTAAAACGAAGAGGTGTTTGGTGGGAAACATTAGTATTTAGGAAAAGTTCCAAATAAAACCGCTAATCAATCATCTGAATGAACTCAGCCACAACCGATAAACTATCCGAATCATCTTCTGTAACAATTATTGACTCAAAATTTTTATTGTCGGGGACAAGCTTTATAAAACGATGTTCCCAATCAGTATCAGGGTTAATTGCTTTTTCACTATGGTAGCGCTTAATGGTAAATGAAGATTCGGTTTCAGGATCTAGATATCCATCCTTTCTTACTATCAATATTCGGTTGCTTCTTGAGCCAACGACCCCATGACGAAATAAGCAATAACTACCATCTCGAATGGTTGGCTCCATTGATTGCCCCTTTATTTTTGATATAAAAAATCGATTATCAAAATTACCATAAATGCCTAGCTGATTTAAATCAACGCCATAGTTAGCTTCTTCAATATTCCAAGATTCACCAAAACTTCCCGCTGCAATATCTAGCTCATAAATTGGAACAAGATTTCCACCTTTATTATTAGTTCCAAATTCATAGATAGAAGATTGAAATTTGGCATGTGAACTTTCATTAGATCGCAATTCACTTAGTTTAAAGCTAGTTAATACTTGTTTAATCTGGTCAGTAATTATTATGTTTAGTTTAGAATAATATTTATCTAAATCAGTTAGCATTTTATCAACAATCATTAGATGTTCTTTGTCATTAAATTTTTCCCATAAAATCGTATCGAAAGATATATAGTTTAGATCCTTACAATGATGCATAAAGCGTTTTCTTTCGAACTTCTCGAAAGGGTTTTGTAGAATACTTCGCTGAACTTGGTTTGATTCAACCAAAAATGAAGGTTTATTAAATGGAGTATTATCTTTATCAGCTCTACCATAGTTTTCAATTAAGGATAAATAGAATTTAGCATATTCTTGGGTTAGGGTTGACAAATCCACTTCACCCCTATCATCCGCTAGCTTTATCATTAAGCACAGAAAGACAATCTTATAAGAAAATGTATAGTCTTTTTCATCCAAAAATTCAAAGAAATCATCGTAACGAGTAACTTCATTATGTAACCCTAAGCGTTTCTCTTCTCTTATTTTAGCTAACGACTCCTCTGAAAAAAAGTTTAGAATTCGTTTACCAAAAGGGTATGTTTGATCCGGAATTATTTCACCCTTCTTCACCCAACTTCTGACAGTACCAGTAGAAATAAATAGCTCTCTAGCAAGTTTTTCTTCGTTCATTAAGTCCTCAAATCTTCTTTGCATAGAAAACAGATCTATAGGAATCAATTCTCTTTCTTTTTCATATAGGCCTGAAAGAATTTTCAACTCACGATTAATATTCCCCCAATAAAAGTCTTCACTTTGAGATTTTAGAACATCTGCAAACGGAATATAAGTTTTCAATTGAAGCAGTGAATGAGTTGAATAGGGCTGTAAACTCGCGCCATAACTATCAACTACATCTATAACTATTAGCTCATTTTTACCTTCACTATGTCTTGTTCCTCTTCCTAACTGCTGGGTATAAACTACTTTTGACATGGTTGGCCTAGCCATAACAACTATCGAAGTATTTGGAGAATCCCATCCTTCATTCAATAAATCACAAGCACATAGAAATTGAAGTTTTTCTTCACCGTATTGAAGTAATGCTTCTTCAGATGCTTTTCTATCTCGACCTGATACAGCCTTGGTTTTAATACCTTGTGAATTAAAAAGAGCCGCCACTCTCTTTGCATGCTTAATATCAACACAAAAGACAATACCTTGTTTTAACTTTGTAGCTGAAGCTATTTCCTTATAAAAACAATCATCAATTAGGTTAACAATGAGCTCATCCCTAGAAGGAATTTGTATGGTTTTCTGTAAATCAGATTTAACAAAATCTTTTCCATTAAATCTCACTTTCGATAAATCAATATTAGTTTTTAAGCGATATACGGATATTGGTGGGACTATTCCTTGTTCTATCGCATCTTTCAAGGTCATTTGAGTCTCATAGGAACCAAATATGTCTTCTAAACGCCTTTGATCTAAACGTTCATCAGTAGCAGTAAAACCTAATAAAGATTTTGGCTGATAATACTCTAAAACCCTCTTCAATCCGTTAGCTTGCGCATGATGGGCTTCATCAACAACAATATAATCAAAAGCTTTTTTACTTACACTTGTAAAATGCCTTACAATGTACGCGTAGGTCTGGACGCAAACCTCATTACCATCAATAGGAAAACAATCAGAAGCTTTAATGTCGTTATATCGACTTTTAATTCGGCTAATTGTTTGAGATTTAAGATTACTCCTTGGCACCAGAATTAAGGCAGTTAATTTTCTATTTACTAAACGCTGTCTATGGTAGTCCTCAATAAATATTTCTGTTTTTCCGGTTGCTGTGGGCAAGACAATAAGAAAAGTATTTTTTCCTTCTTTTCTTTGCTGCTCCAAATAGTCGAGTGAATCATGTTGGTGTTCAGCTAATAAAAATGTATGCAAAGATCTCAATGATATAAAGTTAGGTTCGCTACAAAATTTCGATTTGCAGCCAAAAAAGATATTCAATTCTTGAATAAATTTTTCCTTGTCTGCCATTCCCCTAAGAGACCATCTAAATACTTTATACCCCTCGGCAGACAAAGAATTTTGTTTAAATAGTTGAGAATTGTATCTAGATTTACTAATTAAGCATGGGTGGTGATAAGTCTCTCCATTTAATTCTATAGCAAAACTTTGGCTTTCAGTTTTTAATAAATAATCAATAAAACGTCTTTTATCCTCATAATCATAATACTCAAATTCCCGAGTTAAGGCATACAAACTTTGTTCATCAAAAGCTTCAGAAAAGTGATTTTCGAAGGTTGCTTCTGGCAGCGTAGGATCTATTTCTTGTTCTCGTCTATTTGCACCGAATAGCTTTAACTTGTCGCTACATGGCTCACCCCCGGTAAATAACTTTAACTCATGCAGTAATTGCTCAATCTCCATAACATCTGTTATAGAAAAGCGTAAAAACAACTTATGAGTTGCTACTAAATGATTTTGTAAGGTTGTATATTGAATGTATTGATAAGTTCGCTTCAAAGAAATATTGATATCAATTTTTAAACAAGTTGTTTTTGACTTGTTTTTAAATATTAATCCCGTTTCCTTATCAGAAAAATAGAAATAACCTAACGGCGATAGTTTACTCTTCAATACATCCTTAAACTCTTTAAATTCCAATGCCATAATATATGGTGACTTCTTCCTAGTTATTTTTATTGATTATCAACAATCACTCGTGATTTATGAGCACATTTGGCGAAAAAGTCATCAATTAATCACTTCCCAATAACCTGTTTTATGGGAACCGATCCGCTTTAAATAATGCTTTTTTAACTTGCGAATTCTTCGTTGTATCGTACTTAAAGATTTGCCTGTTTTAACTTTTAGTTCGTCTTGCGTGATATAGGGCTGATCTTGACACAAAGCTAATATTCGACGATCGACTTCATCTAGCTTAATTTTTACCCCATCATTTGCCCCGTCATCAGTTCTTAATGCCTGTTTAAGTGCATCAACCAAAGCTTCGAGCATAAACTCGATAAATAGCGTTGCCTCAGCTTGTTTGTCAGAACTAGCCAAAGCGGCATAATAGTCTTGTTGGCGGTCTCGAACGATAGTTTCTACAGGAAGCCACGCAAGTTCTGGCCGCCACTTAGATAAAATTAATGTTTGCCAAAACCTTCCCATCCGCCCGTTACCATCAGAGAAGGGGTGAATACATTCAAATTCATAATGAAACAAACAGCTGACTAACAGTGGGTGAAGCTCTGTTTTACTTAACCATGCAAACAAGTCTCCCATCAAACATGATAATTGATTAGCTGGCGGTGCCATGTGGATCAGTTTTTCTTGTTGAAATACGCCTACTGTCCCTTTCCTGTATGCTCCAGCATCATCGACTAAGGCAACCATCAGGAGTTTATGTGCTTTCAACAAATCTCCTTCATTAGCCGGTTTAAAATAATTTAATTCTTCATAGGCTGCAAAAGCATTTTTAACTTCTTGTATTTCCTTAGGAATACCAAGTACCATTTTGCCGTCAATAACTGCTGTCACTTGCTCAATCGTTAAAGTATTTTGTTCAATTTCAAGGGAAGCTTGAATGGTTTTAATACGATTTCCACGACGTAACATAGGCGTTAATTTTGAACTCCCACCGCTTAACCAGCCCCCCAGCTCTTCACTAAATTGAGTAGTGAGATCTAACATCCGATTGGTTAGTGTAAATGGTGGCTTATAGTCGCTCATTAGCATTTATTTGATTCAAAATTTTCTCTAGTTTAAACAATAGTTCAACGCCTTACTAGTCACTTAAACAGTTTAAAAAACCAACAGCAAATAGTATACAAAAACCGATTCAAACTATTAATGAACATCAAGCCTCTGTCATGCGGCTCAAAAAACAAAGCACAACTGTCTAAAATCTCTACCAAAATACAACCTCTACTTATCAAAATCTGGATGAGTATTTAAGATTTAGTTACAGTTCTGGCTAAAATTTCTTTAATAACAAGTTATAGTTAACCAATCCAAATCTATTGAACAAAGAAGATTGATGTTGAATTATGGTTGTTAGAACACGAAGGTATTGAGACGAAGGGAGCCACAAAAAAAAGATACTACAACCTACCACTCCGCTTAATATCAAAATATTGATTCGCCATATTCACCGCCAGATGCTTTGGCAAACTATCAACAGCAATCACACCTTTATGAGCCAACGATTGGTGTAGTTTTTCCCGCTGCTGCAAATAGCTTGATGTTTGCGCGTAACGCAGTGAGTCTTTCATATCAAACAGCTCTGAATTAATGCAATCATCCAAAGCCTGTTCTTTTAGATTAGTTAATAACACCAAATGGTGTTTTTTTAACATTTTAACGGCGGTACTCAGTTCGGTTTCATCTTCAGTTCGGATGTTGGAAACAATAATGATCAGTGATCGTTTTTTAAATGATTTATTTAACTCTTCTGCGGCACGGATAATATCTGACGCTCGGTTTGCCGGTTGAACATCGTAGACTTGATTAAGCATCACACTGATGGTCGATGGACCTTTTTTTGGCGGCACAAATCGATCGACCCCACCAAAAATTTTAAGCCCCACCGCGTCGCCTTGTTTAAGAGCGATATGAGAAACTAATAAAGTGGCATTTAATGCCTGATCAAAATGAGAAAGTTCGCCATCTTTGGTGCGCATTCTACGACCAGAATCCACTAGAAAAATAACATTTTGATCTCTTTCTTGTTGATATTCTTTGGATATTATTTTTCTTAACCGAGATGTCGATCGCCAATCAATTTGACGGAGACTATCACCGGTTCGGTATTCTCTTAACTGATGAAAATCTAGCCCTTCTCCCCGCTTTGGTCTTTGTCTTATACCTAGCTGCCTTGTTCTTTGTTCCGTTGCTAATAAAACATAATTATGAATTGAGCGAAAATTTGGATAAACTTTTGAGCTGCTTTTGCACTCAATCTCAACTCGTTTATTTAACAATCCTAATCTTGATAACACCCATAATTCACTTTTCGGGATAATGAGATCGCCTCGCTCCATTGATTTAATTTGATATTTAATTGAAACCGACTGATTATCCTTGAGCTGAACTTTTGCTGGCAAACCTTTTGTACTGCTTGCTTCTGGAAGATGTTCATATACTTCAATTTCTAAATCTCTGAAAAAGTTCTGACTTTTTTCGTCGGGTAAACTGACCGTTAACTCAACATCACAATAACTATTAACAGGTAATGTTTTAGAAATTTTTCGTGATAATTTTATTCGCTCTAAACCGCGCAAAGAAACAATCTCGACAATGAATAAGGCAATTAAAAAAACCGCGTAAAACAACCAGATATTCGACAACAAACTTTCTTGTGATGCAACGGGATCAAAGCGGCTCTTTTCCGTGACATAATTCCAAAGTCGCCAAAGCGCATCAGCAAGAGCGATTAAGAACCAAACGGATAATAAATAAAAACTTAAGCGAGTTAGCTTCATATTATCGGTTTTTTTATATTAAATCGAATTAACAAAAGTGACTCTCAAATTTTACTGTCTAGGAGCTGGTATTTGCGCTAACAAATCAGCAATCACTTGTTCGACACCAACGCCTTCAATTTCAAGTTCTGCCGATAATACAATTCGGTGACGCATAACAGCTAGAGCAACATTTTTTATTTCGTCGGGGGTTACAAACTCACTCCCTCTAACTAATGCTAAAGCTTTAGCTGCTCGAATAAGCGCAATAGACGCTCTTGGACTAGCACCCATTTGAACTCCAGACCATTCTCTAGTGGCCGTAACAAGCCTTACTGCGTAATCAAAAATCGAATCATCAACCCGAATACTTGCAGCCAATTTCTGTAAATCCATAATGACTTTTGCTGAAGTGATAGGTTTTAATTCTTCCATAAGGGTGGAATCATCAATCGTTCCGGTAGTTATGGTTTTTACCAGAGAAATTTCATCTGCAACGCTAGGGTAGTCTATTAAGATATTCATTAAGAAACGATCCAGCTCGGCTTCTGGTAACGGATATGTTCCTTCTTGCTCAAGTGGGTTTTGGGTTGCTAAAACCATGAAGGGTGAACTAACTGCATGAGAACGTCCTTCAATAGTAATATGTCTTTCTTGCATCACTTCAAGCAAAGCTGATTGTGTTTTTGCCGGCGCGCGATTAATTTCATCCGCTAAAAGCAAATTAGTAAAAGCAGGGCCTTTTCTAATTCTAAACTTTTCCGATTTTTGATCAAACATTGCATGACCCGTGACATCGCTTGGCATTAAGTCAGGGGTAAATTGGATTCTGGAAAAGTCACCAGAAAAACTTTTAGCAATCGATCTAACTAGCAAGGTTTTTCCCAATCCCGGTACACCTTCAATTAATAGATGTCCTCCTGCAAAAAGACAGGTTAAGGCCATTTCTACAATAGACTCCTGCCCAATCAAAGCTGAATTAATATTTTGACTTAGTTTACTAATAATCTGATGACCTTTTTGAATAGGTGACATAAGATCTGCAGCAATATTTTGAGGACTATCAACAGATTGCACTTCAGTTGAGTTTGCTTGTAGCTGTTCGGTTTGTTCTTGTTTAACTTGCCCTTGTTCGAACTGCTCTCGTTCAAACTCATCATCTAATTTATCTTCACTCATATTTTTATCCATCTATTTTAAAATTAATTCGTTGTCTTTAACCATTAAAAACTAGTTTTTATAATCTTCTTTTTATTTCTTGAATCATCAATACTTTGCTGACAAATATATCATGACCTAATTCTTCCGATTGCCAGATAATTGCTAAATCTTTTTCAGTAATCCCCGTTAACTGGGAAATTTTTAACCGTTTATTAGCTTGATCTAACCGATTATATTGATGAATAGAATAACGCAACTTGCTTTCTAATGATTCGTTTAAAGCTTTTAACAAGGCTTTACCATCATCACTGCGGTAACTAAATTCACCAGCGGCTTCTATGTGCTGCATAATCTCTCTCTGTTCTAGTTTATCATCTGAACGAGGTGAACCTTTTCGCCATCCAGCAGAAAATAAAACAGCGATGATAATCAACAAAAACGAAATTATCACCATAGGAATTAAGCTTATCATTGATGACCATAAAGACGGCTGCTCGGTGTTATATAAAAACCAAATCGTTTGTCCACCGCCAATTAGTTGATAAAGAAACATCGCATGATCATAGTCGTCTATATAATTATTTTTCCAAACGTCCATATCGGTTAAAACACTCACCATTCCCTCTCCAACTTTATATTGGGCGAACAAATCTGATGATTCATTTCCTCCAACATAGGTTGCTTCGCCACTGACATCTTGAAGATAATAGTTATAGCCAATCTCTATTTTGGTAGCAACGTCAGTTCCCTCAAAGGTTAAATTGGTGAACCGCAATTCATCATCGACATCCCAACCATAATCATTTGAAGAATAAAGCCTTATACCGAGTTCATCTAAAAAGACATCTCGACTAGTTCCAAGATCATCATTATAGACCTCAGTCGCTAATAAAATTAGATGTCCGCCAGCGTTTAACCAATCATTTATTAAAGCTCTTTTTGTTTCTGTTAAGCCAACTCGAGTACTTTCAATAATTAGCGAATCAATTGTTTCAAGTTGAGAGTCTAATAAAGAATAATTCCTATGACTAGTCGCAGTTTTGCCAACTTTTAATAAAAGCTTTTCTGCGGCATAAAAAGGATTAACTTTAACTTCTTTAACTGGTCCAATATCAACTTGGGTAATAACCTTGTCAAAACTTGTATAAAACCAATATAAATACCCTGTAATCAATGATGCAATAAAAATAATGCTCCAACTCGCGGGAGAGAGAAAATATTTATTTTTCATTTTCTACTCCAATGGTTTGAGCAGCTTTTAAACTGACAGAGGCTTTTACTGCCATATTTTTAGGCCAGTTTTCACATAACTCATTTAATACAGCTTTTGTTGGAATTTGATGGGCGTAAGCTAATGCTCGCCAGTTATAAGTCAAACTCTGTAAATATTTCTGACTACTTTTTTTAGCATACTTAGAGATCTGGGTTAGGCATTCCAGCTCAGTGTAACCCTCTTTGATCCGGGCGTTGCTATTGTCTATGTACCAAATAAGGCTAGCTCGATAAAGCAGACTTGTCGCTTCTCGAAACTTGTCTTCTCCTATTAACTGCTTGGCAACTAACCAAGGTTTTTCTGGCAAGGATTCAGCGTTAAGATCGAGTCCAAATAGTTTTTCTGGGCGCTTTTGTAAAATCTTTTTATTTGGTACCCTTTTGAATACTAGATGTTTATATTTAATAATTAAAAATAGAATTAACACCGCGACAAAGATCCACAAAGCAAACTCTACAACCAGTGCCATTAGTTTCGCGAATATCAACCAGCCCGAGGAAAATTGAGGTTTAAAACCATCTTCATTTTCAGTCGATTTACGATAGATATAATCTTCCTGCATTTCCTTTTGATGAAAGTCTTCCCCAATTTTAATGTCAGTTATTAGCTGTTTTACTTGTTCATGAGTGAGGCTATTTAAATCAAGTTGGGATAAATCTATCGACTCTTTTTTTAGTTTATTTTCCGGTTTTTCTTCCTTTAATGCTGGTTCCTTTAATACAGGTTCAATTCCTTCATCATTAACAATCGTTATTTCTGCTGGTTCTACTTCTTCAGCGTAAGCCTTGTTTGAATCAAACATACTTATATTTAAAACCATCAAACAAGGAAGAAGCAGACTCGCTAGTCTCACTTTATAGTTAGATGATTTCTCGGCTAATTTTGTTGCCAAGCGTTTAAAGGCAAGTTCGATATCCCAAGCCTCTAAATGGGTTCTTTGATTTAAATAGAGCGCAAAACCACAAGCCACATAAAAGGGAGCAACTAAACTAATCCCCAAATACATTAATAAATTAAATAAATAGGCCATCAAATCTGAATCGGTATCACCCGTCATCCACTTCCAGAGGTCAAAATTTTCCAAATAGACTTCTGGTACTAATAGATAAATTAATGTAATCAAAGAGAGATAGATGATTGTTTCAACCAAAATAAAAACAATGGTCAACCAAACCGCACTTCCTGAGTCACCCGAATGAATCACTCTTAATCGTTTCGCCCGTTGGCTACCTTTAAGTCCTTCGAGTTGAATTAGAGGCAAATCGAGTGAGCGAGTAAAGCTAAAACGACGCCAAGTCAAACTAGCAAACCATTGAATTTTTGCAACAGAAAAGAAGGATCTTACACATTGCTTAAGCGAAAGACTTTCGCCAAATAATTCTCGGCTTAAAAAGTGTAGCAGCGGTCTTTCCATAATTGGTTTGAGCCACCAAAAAACAATAATCATAATTTCTGGCACTGCGTTCATAGCAATCGTTAAGACTAAAAATAACGGAAGACTGATCGCGAACCAGATTTTATATAAGGTCTTCGCGTGATTTTGAACTAAGGTCACACCAAGGTCGATAGCTTCCCAACCTCTGCGGGGTCTAATCTTTGCGGTAATGGTTTCAAGATTCATCTTTAGAACCTAGCAATTGCACGACTTTTTTACCGCGACCCAATAAACCAAGATAAACAAAAACCATCAACCAAAAAGCAGATCCGACCCAATATTTTGTTTCGGCTGAAACCATCTGAGTTGATGACCAGAAGGCTTCGACAAATGCCGCAATCAGCAATAAAAAGATTGCACCATAAACTAATTGGACAGCAGATTTAGACGCATTCACTAAAGCCTGCTTTCTAGAATAAATACCGGGAGATAAAATTGCCCATCCGAGTTGAAGACCAGCCGCGCCGGAAATAACAATTCCTGTTAGTTCAAATGCGCCATGACCGATCACAAAAGAAAAGAAAGTTTCTGAATAACCTATGTTATAAATATGTCCTGCAATTGCACCAAAAAAGAATCCATTAAATAACAAAAAGAACTGGCTACCAAGGGTTAATATAATACCTCCAGCAAAGGTTTGAAATGCAATTCCAATATTATTTTTTATATAGTGACCAAACATATAAAAATCACTATCCGATGCTCGCTCCGTTCCAAAACGTATGGCTGTTGGGTCGTACATATTTTCGATCTGAGTCACCGTCATAGGATCAACTATCATGTAAATCATATCGGGAAAGATAAGCACTAGAAAAAACACTAGGATGATTGGTAGATAGAAAAGCGCGCTTGCGACCCACAAAAAATTGGATTGCTGGCGTACCGCTTGAGGAAATCCATACAAGATAAAACGATAAATATTTTGAAAAATTCCTAAACGTTTTTGATAAAAGGACTGGTGTCCTCGAAAGGCAAGCGCTTCTAGTCGGTCGATTAATAGGGGACTATAATGTCTTTCTCGGGCAATCGCCAAACAATAGCAAAGTTGCCGATAATTGTCCGCGAATCCATTAAGTGAATTTTTTCCTTGTTGTTTATTTTGTCTTAACGCTTCTGCTAAATTGATTTGAATTTCAAACTTTTTCCATAGGTCATTATAGCGATCTTCAAATTCCTCCTGTCTCATCGATGCCCCCTTAACCACTTGGCCATTCGCTTAAGTGTTAACGCATCGTTTTTTGTGCTTTTCTTTTCACTGCCATTCTTTTCATTATCATGCCCTAACCAAGGACTTAGGTAACCAGCAAGCTCAAGAGTTCGACCTTCTGACATTTTAGTGCTACGTTCCGCAAAACTGATAATCGCACTTTGCTCTTCTAATGTTAAGGGTAGCCTTGGAGCAAGCCCCTCAGCTTTAATGGAAAGTTTCTCATCTTTTATTTTTCGTTTATGAACAACAAGTGTTCCTGCGGCTAAATCACCCAAACGTTTAAAATCTTTATTGATTAACATGGAAACTACGCCGAAACCAAAAAATGCCGGTAGAAAATCTGCAAACCTTAATAAATTTCTTACGATAGAAGATGACCAATCAATGGGTGTTCCGTCATCATTAATAACCATAATGCCCATTGCTTTTTTGCCGATTGTTTGTCCTTGATTAAATACTTCAAACAAAACCGGATAAAACCACTCAACTAAAAACACAAGGATTAAAAACAATCCGCCACCAAAATTACCTAGGTAAGATAAAATTAAGGATAGGATCGCCAAACCTGTCCATCGCACCAATAGATCTATCATAAACGCCAAGGAACGACTAACCAAACCAGCAACCGCTAAAGAAAGCTCAACGCCTTCGGGGACTTCTATTTCACGAGTGGTGTCTAACATTCCTTGTTTTCCAGATTTCCAAATAAATTGTGTTGCTTAATAGTGAGATGAATAAGAAAAACACTTCCCGACGAAATTCGCAGGGAAGATTTTGTAAGTGGCATAAAACTAAATTGCCACCGCAACAGAAAAGACCTTAAAATAAAAAGTAAGCAATTTATTTTACTTTAGCCGCTAACTCGCCACTAGCATATCGCTCAAACATCGTTTCTAAAGAAACCGGTTTTATTTTACTTGCATTACCGGCTGTACCAAAAGCTTCGTATCGGGCAACACAAATATCTTTCATTGCTTGAGTAGATGCGGCAAGGTATTTTCTTGGGTCAAAATTTGAAGTGGCTTGTGCAAGACTACGTCTAATAGCACCTGTTGATGCTAAGCGTAAATCAGTATCAATATTTACTTTTCTTACACCGTGCTTAATGCCTTCACAAATTTCTTCGACGGGCACGCCATAAGTTTCTGGAATTTCTCCACCAAACTCATTAATGACTTTTAACCATTCTTGTGGGACCGACGATGAACCATGCATCACTAGATGAGTGTTTGGCAATCGCTGATGGATTTCTTTAATTCGGCTAATCGCTAAAACATCACCGGTAGGCGGTCGAGTAAATTTATATGCGCCGTGAGATGTACCGATCGCAATGGCAAGTGCATCGACTTGGGTTTTAGAAACAAAATCTGCTGCTTCTTCAGGGTCGGTTAGCATTTGTTCCATGCTTAATTTTCCTTCTGCACCAATACCATCTTCTTCACCTGCTTCACCGGTTTCTAATGAACCTAAACAACCTAATTCACCTTCAACAGAAACGCCACAAGCGTGAGCCATTTCAACCGTTCTACGCGTAACATCAACATTGTATTCGTAACTTGAAGGAGTCTTTCCATCTTCCATTAAAGAACCATCCATCATCACCGATGAAAAACCCAATTGAATTGAACGTTGGCATACCGCTGGGCTTGTTCCGTGATCTTGGTGCATAACAACTGGAATATGAGGAAATTCTTCGATAGCTGCCAATATCAAATGACGTAAAAAAGGTGCTCCAGCGTACTTTCTAGCGCCCGCTGATGCTTGAACCATCACTGGGCTATCAGTCTGTTCAGCCGCTTCCATAATTGCGCGCATTTGCTCTAAGTTGTTAACGTTAAACGCAGGAACTCCGTATTGATACTCTGCAGCGTGATCCAATAACTGTCTCATTGAAATAAGTGCCATTTAATATTCTCCATTTATTTGCTAAAGAAAGTGCATTATAAAAAAATATAACAATTAAAGACTAAAAACTCCCCCTCCCCAACCCTCCCCCGAAGGAGGAGGTATAATTCCCTCTCATTGGAAGGAGAGGGCTAGGGAGAGGTCGGAAATCGTTAAATTAATAACAAACCCAACTTGTTTAACTTAGTAGCGTCAATAAAGCCTATCTTTATAATGCCCATTTCGTAATTTATTTACAAACTATTTTGTTTTATGAGTACAAGCTTATGAATTTGCTCGCTGCTCCAAGATTTCAACAGCTGGTAGTTTTTTGCCTTCTAAAAACTCTAAGAAAGCGCCACCACCCGTTGATATGTAAGAAACTTTATCTTTAATGCCAAATTTATCCACTGCCGCTAACGTATCACCGCCACCGGCAATCGAAAAGGCCGGACTATTTGCAATCGCGCGAGCAATTTTTTCCGTTCCTTTGGAAAATTGTTCGAACTCAAATACGCCAACCGGACCATTCCACACAATAGTGCCTGCATTGGCTAAAATATCACATAGATAGTCGGCAGTTTTTGGCCCGATATCAAAAATCATATCATCATCAGCAACATCTGATACATTTTTTAAGCTTGCAGGCGTCGATTCAGAAAACGCTTTACCAACCACTACATCAACTGTTTTAGGAATTTCACCATTATTTTTTATCGCAGCTTCGGTTAGCTTTTTAGCATCGTCAATCAAATCCATTTCTACTAATGATTTACCAACCTTATGTCCTTCAGAAGCAATAAAGGTATTAGCAATTCCGCCACCAACGATTAATTGATCAACCACTTGAGACAGTGATTCCAAAACGGTTAATTTTGTTGATACTTTTGAACCGCCAACAATCGCAACCATTGGTCTTGCTGGGTTATCCAGCGCTTTACCGAGCGCATCTAACTCGCCTGCTAATAACGGTCCTGCACAAGCAACAGGTGCATATTTTGCCACACCATGAGTCGAAGCTTGAGCTCTATGAGCAGTACCAAACGCATCCATGACAAATACATCACATAAGGCCGCATAAGATTTAGCTAAATCATCATCATTGGCTTTTTCGCCTTTATTACAGCGAACATTTTCAAAGACTAAAACTTCACCCTGTTTCGCATCAATACCTGAAAGGTAATCAGAAGCTAGCGAAACTGGCGCGTCAATTAATGATTGTAGATAATCAGCAATGGGAGCCATGCTATCCGCTTGAGTCAATTCACCTTCGGTTGGGCGACCGCGATGGGACATCACCATTACTTTTGCACCCCTATCAAGCGCAAGTCGAATAGTTGGCAATGCTGCTCTGATTCTGACGTCAGAACTGATTTTTCCGTCTTTAAAAGGTACATTTAGATCTTCGCGTATTAAAACTCGTTTACCCGCTAAATCTAAATCTGACATTCTTAAAACTGACATCTTCTATTCCTAAATTTATTCCGCTGCCATCATAGTCAGTGCAACGTCAATCATTCGACAGCTAAAGCCCCACTCGTTATCGTACCAAACCAGCACTTTCACTAGATCATCATGAACTCTTGTTTGAGTTGCGTCAAAAGTGGCCGAAGCAGGTATGTGATTAAAGTCGATGGAAACTAACGGCTCTTCATTGTAGGCCAATACAACGCCATCAGCAGCTTGTTTAACTATGGCGTTTATTTCTTCTACCGTTGTATGCCTTTCTGCATCGAAGGTTAAATCAACAATAGAAACGTTTGCAGTGGGAACTCGTAAAGCAAATCCATGCATCCGCCCTAATAATTCAGGTATAACTAAACCAACCGCCTTTGCGGCACCAGTTTTAGTTGGAATAATTGAGGTGGCTGCACCGCGTGAACGGTGAAGATCTTTATGCTGATTATCAATCAACATTTGATCGTTAGTATAAGCATGAACTGTATTGATTAAACCTTTGCGAATGCCAATTTTTTCATGCAAAACCTTTGCAATCGGCGCCAAGCAGTTAGTCGTACAAGAAGCATTAGAAATAATTGTATGTTCCGCTTTGATAACATGATCGTTAACGCCATACACAACCGTTGCGTCAATGTCAGACTCGCCCGGAGCTGAAATCAACACTTTCTTAGCACCACCAACAAAATGCTTTGAACAACTGGCTCGATCTTTAAACTGACCAGTACATTCTAAAACGATATCCACATCGTAGTCACCCCAAGGCAAGTTTTCTGGATTACGATCGGCCAACATAGCGATCTTATCACCGTTAACATACATATTTTGATCATCACCGGTTACATCGGCTTCAAAACGCCCGTGCGTTGAATCGTACTTAGTTAAATGTACGTTGGTGGAAATAGGGTGCGAAGAATTAATTGCAACGACCTTTATTTCATCTTCTCGGTTATACTCATAGATTGCTCGTAAAACCATTCGGCCAATACGACCATAACCATTAATTGCTACTTTAACTGCCATTTCAATTTCCTGTATTAAATATATTTTTTAAAATACACCTTTAAGCTCTTAAGAAATAAAGCCCTAAAGGTTTCAACAGAGGCTTAACCTAACAATGCGTTTGCTTGTTCAACCACATTTTCAACGGTAAAACCAAATTCTTTAAATAATTGATCCGCTGGTGCAGACTCACCAAAGCGTTCAACGGATATTACTTTTCCTTCAAGACCAACATATTTGTACCAAAGATCGCCTGTTCCAGCTTCTATTGCCATTCGTTTACCTGTTGTTGGTAACACTTGCGCTTTGTATTCTGCGTCTTGTTGTTCAAATAGCTCACAACTCGGCATTGAGACCACTCGAACATTAAAACCTTTTAAGTTTTCGGCTGCTTTCATCGCCAATTCAACTTCTGAACCGGTTGCAATGATGGTCAAATCAGGATTGTCTTGGCAATCTAGTAATACATAAGCGCCTTTTTCAATTTGGCTTAGTTGCACCGATGTTCTCGGCTGAGTTGGCAAACCTTGACGGGTCAATATCATTGCCGTTGGCCCCGTTCGATTTTCAATCGCCATTTTCCACGCAACCGCAGTTTCAACTGCATCACAGGGTCTCCAATTGACTAAATTGGGTGTGCTACGCATCGAGGCAATTTGCTCTACTGGCTGATGAGTCGGCCCATCTTCACCGAGACCAATTGAATCATGCGTAAAGACATAAATGATTTGTTGTTTCATCAAGGCTGCCATGCGAATGGCATTGCGAGCGTATTCCATAAACATCAAGAAAGTACCACCAAATGGCACAAAACCGCCGTGCAATCGAATACCATTCATGATGGCACACATGCCAAATTCGCGAACGCCATAATTGATGTAATTTCCACTGGCGTCAGATCCGTCAATGACTTGTGATTGGTTCCATTTAGTGAGGTTAGATCCAGCCAAATCAGCCGAACCACCGATAAACTCCGGCATATTTCCTGCGTAAGCTTGAATGGCATTTTGTGATGCTTTTCGAGTCGCGATTTTACCACCCGTTTGTTGTGTGGCTTCTATATAAGACTTGGCAGTCGCCGCAAAATCAGCATTTAATCGTCCATTTAAACGACGACCCAGTTCTGCCGCTAATTCAGGAAATAATTCGGTATAAGCAATAAATTGATCATTCCAGTCACTTTCTAACTGATGCCCTTTTTCACGCGCATCCCAACCATCCATAATCTCTTGAGGTACTTCAAATGGAGCAAATGGCCAATCAAGTTGCTTTCTAACCAGTTCGATTTCTTCTTCACCTAACGGCGCACCATGGCAAGTTTCTTTACCACCTTTGTTCGGTGAACCAAAACCAATGGTAGTTTTGCAGCAAATTAGAGTTGGCTTATTGGTTTCTGCCTTTGCTTGTTGCATGGCTTTTTCAATCGCTTCTGGATCATGGCCATCTACGCTTGGTACCACGTGCCAACCATACGACTGAAAACGTTTAACGGTATCGTCAGTGAACCAGCCTTCAACGTCACCATCAATTGAGATCCCATTATCATCATAAAGCACGACTAACTTACCTAAACCTAGTGTGCCCGCTAATGAACAAGCTTCGTGAGATACGCCTTCCATCAAACAACCGTCACCAGCAAAAGCATAAGTATGATGATCAACTACTTCGTAACCCGGTTGATTAAATTGAGCCGCTAAGGTTTTTTCTGCGATTGCCATTCCGACAGCGTTGGCAATTCCTTGACCTAAAGGTCCGGTGGTTGTTTCTATACCTGGAGTGTAACCAAATTCTGGATGTCCTGGAGTTTTGGAGTGTAGTTGACGGAAATCTTTAAGATCATCCATTGAGAGTGCATAACCACTTAAATGGAGTAGCGAATAAATCAACATTGATCCATGACCGTTTGATAAAACAAACCGATCTCGATTGGCCCATTCAGGATTATTAGGATTGTGCTTTAAATGATCGCTCCATACTACTTGCGCGATATCAGCCATCCCCATTGGGGCTCCGGGATGACCAGAATTGGCTTTTTGAACTGCATCCATACTAAGCGCACGAATTGCATTAGCTAGCTGAAAGCGAGAGGACATATATACTCCTAGTAATTAAAACTTCGAAAGGGGACATTTTGAGAGGTGCGTATTTTCTCAAAAGCCCGCCTGCTAAGCAATCACTTTGCTCCATTTTGGTTAAACTTTATCCAGTTCCGTTGAGTCAATTTTTACACTCGAACAAACATTAAATCCCAAACGCCATGACCTAAACCTTCACCTCTTTTTTGGAATTTAGTGACCGGTCTGTCTTCAGGCTGAGGAATGTAATCATTACTTTTTGAACAATTTTGCCAGCCTTCACTGACTTGCATTACATTAAGCATCTGTTCTGCGTAGTTCTGCCAATCGGTTGCCATGTGTAGATGGCCGCCTAGTTTAATTTTGGTGTGAAGCGATCCTACAAATTCAGAATTAACAATACGTCTTTTGTGATGACGCTTTTTATGCCAAGGATCGGGAAAAAACAACTGCAATAATTCAATTGATGAGTCGGCTATCATATCGTTTAATACTTCTACCGCGTCGTGAGAAATCACTCGGATATTAGTTAAACCTAAATCTTTCATTTTTACCAATAATGAGCCTACTCCAGGTCTGTGAACTTCGATACCAATATAATTACGATCGGGATTTTTTCTGGCCTGCTCAGCAAGCGATGCTCCCATGCCAAAACCTATTTCAATGCTAACTGGCGCATCATTGCCAAATAACTGGGTGAAATCGAGAGTTTGTTTTTGGTAATCAAAACCGTAGATAGGCATCATCGACTCATAAGCAAGCGTTTGACCGGGTGTCATTCTGCCTTCTCGTCTTACAAAGCTTCTGATCTTTCGCTGAAATTGTTGCACAGCTAATAATTTCTCTGGTGAAAAACTGGCGCGGATTATAGCAATAGGTGCGACTAATCCCAAGCAAAATGACTCATTGTCTTCTAATTGTCCTACCTAAGACTGCAATTAATCAAAAGCAAATCGAAAATAATCTATTGACCAATCGTCAAAAAGTGATAGTTTTACCTCCCATCATTGTTAAAAAGTAACGGATTAAAATCGAAAGATGTTCCCTTCAATCCCCAATTATCATGCCTTAGCGGTGCTATTGCTAACTGTTGGCGCACTCTATTTATTTCGTAGAGAAGATATTCGGCTTGAATCCAGTTGCCTTGGTGTTTTGATTATTCTTGCGGTTGGTTTTGAGCTTTTTCCCTTTGTTTCAGAGTTAGGCGAGCATTTAGAAGCGATTCAGTTTTTCTATGGCTTCGGCCATGAAGCACTAGTTGCAGTTTGTGCGTTAATGATTGCTGGTCAAGGTTTAGTTAGAACAGGCGCACTTGAACCAGTTGGCCGAATGCTTGGAAAGTTGTGGCGCATAAGCCCTGCCTTTTCCCTATTAGTTACTCTGATAGTTGCCGGTGCTTTGTCTGCCTTTATGAACAACACTCCGATTGTAGTACTAATGTTACCTATTCTGATCAGTGTGGCAGTGAGAACTAATACTCCAGCCTCTGGCTTGTTAATGCCAATGGGCTTTGCGACGCTGGTTGGTGGCATGTCAACCACTGTGGGAACTTCAACTAATCTTTTAGTGGTTGCCGTTGCTGCCGAGCAAGGCATGGCACGAATGGGTATCTTTGATTTTGCGGTGCCAGCTTTAGTCGCGGGCAGTGTGGCAATTATTTATCTTTGGTTAATCGCTCCCAAAATGTTACCTGAGCGACAAATTGCCCTTGATAATGAAGCTCCCCGGATTTTTACCGCTCATCTAACTATTGATGAAGACGGGTTTTCAGTTGGCAAAACCTTAGCTGATATCATTCAACGCTCCGATGGGCGGCTAAAAATCGATAGAATCCAAAGGGTCGGCACAAGTTCTGATATTCGTATTATGCCAATGCCCGATGTAATTTTGCACGCCGGTGATAAGGTAAGGGTTTCCGACACAGCCGAAAACCTTAAAGATTATGAAAAAATCCTAGGCGCAAAGCTGTTCGTAGGCAAACAACAAATTGATGCGGAGCACCCGCTCACAGCCGATGATCAGCAACTAGTCGAAGTAATCGTCGCACCCGGTTCTCCCTTAGCTGGATCAACCCTCAAAAATATTCGTTTTGTCGACCAATATTCTCTTGTTGCCGTTGCGCTTCATCGAGAAGGAAAAGAAATCGATCTATTTAACAAACTTGGCAGTGTGTCTTTGCATGTCGGTGATATTTTATTAGTTCAAGGGGCAAGAGATAAAATTGCTGAAATGAAGAAAAAAGGTGATTTTTTGATATTGGATGCAACCACCGATCTTCCTCACACTTCAAAAGCCCCAATGGCGCTGGCTATCATGCTTGGGATTGTCACCATTGCCGCATTAGGTATTTTGCCTATCGCCATTTCTGCCTTAGTTGGCGTATTACTGTTATTGGTCACAAAGTGTTTAGATTGGACAGATGCCGGTCGCTCTTTAAGCACTCAAGTCATTTTAATAGTGGTTGCAAGCTTGGCATTAGGTGAGGCGTTAATGGAAACTGGGGGTGCTGCCTATTTAGCGGAAGTCTTTTTATTCTCGACCTCGGGGCTTCATCCAGCGCTGATTATTAGCGCACTAATGTTGCTGCTAGCAGTACTGACCAATATCGTTTCAAATAATGCGGCAGCGGTTATCGGCACACCGATTGCGATCAGTGTAGCTAATCAGCTAGGATTAGCACCCGAGCCGTTTGTAATAGCGGTTTTATTTGGTGCGAACTTTAGCTACGCCACACCAATGGCTTATAAAACAAACTTATTAGTAATGAACGCTGGCGGATATCATTTTTCTGATTTTGTAAGAATTGGCGTGCCGCTGGCTCTAATCATGTGGGTCACATTGTCGATATTTATTCCTTATTATTACGATCTTATTTAAAGAAAAAGACTCTCTCCACGGAGGCAAAGCTTGCCCCGTGAAACGTTGTGGGTACAGAGACCGAGGAGAAGCCCTCTCCCTAACATGAAGTTTATTACCCCCTCTCCCTTTGGGAGAGGGTTGGGGAGAGGGTTAGGGAGAGGTCGAAAATGTTTTACTTATTTATAATAAATTCAATCTAATGATTTCAAAACATACCTTCACCAAACAGATGCTTAGTTTTTACGACCGACAAGGTCGTAAGGATTTGCCGTGGCAACAAAGTAAGAATGCTTATCGAGTTTGGGTTTCGGAAATCATGTTACAGCAAACCCAAGTTAAAACGGTTATTCCTTATTATTTAAAATTTATGGAGAGCTTTCCAACACTCGAAAGTTTGGCGAATGCCGATATCGATCAGGTTTTACAACATTGGGCGGGACTTGGATATTACTCGCGAGCAAGGAACTTACATGCCTGTGCTAGACGTGTAAGCGAAGAGCATCAAGGTGAATTTCCTCGTGTTCTAGAATTAATAACACAGCTTCCTGGAATTGGTGAATCGACAGGCGGCGCTATTTTGTCGTTAACCCACGATTTACCCGAAGCGATTTTGGATGGCAACGTTAAGCGAGTCCTTGCGAGAGTCTTTTTAGTGAATGGTTGGTATGGAACCAACAAAGTTGCCAAGCAGCTATGGACTCTTTCGAGAAAATATACACCAACCAAGCGAACGGGCGATTTTAATCAAGCCATGATGGATTTAGGTGCAGATATCTGTAACCGCGCAAAACCAAGGTGTAGCGAATGCCCACTATCTAAAGATTGCCTTGCAAATTTACAAAATAAAACCGCAGAATATCCTCACAGGAAACCCAAGAAAAAGATTCCAACGAAACAAACAGTTATGCATTTAGTTACCGATGACAAAAACAGAATTCAGCTTGTAAAGCGACCGCCTAGCGGAATTTGGGGTGGTTTATGGAGCTTGCCCGAACTTGAGAATAACAAACTAGATGATTGCGATACCACAAACGCCATTGAACAGTTCAAACACACCTTTAGCCATTTTCATTTAGAAGTTCAGGTGGTTCAAAATATGGATACGACCAATTCGACAAGATTAAATCTGCAAAGAGTTGAAGATAACTATGAACTTGCATGGCATAATATCGAGCAGTTACACCAGTTAGCGTTACCAACACCAATAAAGAAATTTTTGTTCAAACAGTTTAACCTTAGCTAGTTTATAGTTAATATTTTTTAGGTATCAATTATGGTTTTTTGTCAAAAATTACAAAAAGAAGCCCCGCCAATAGGCTTTGCCCCAGTTCCGGGTGAATTAGGTCAAAGAATTCTAGAAAATATATCCAATGAAGCATGGCAATTGTGGATGAAACATCAAACCATGCTAATCAACGAAAAACACCTAAGCCTAGCCGATGCCGAAAGCAGAACCTACTTGAAAGGCGAGATGGAGAAATTTTTGTTTGGTGGCGATTATGATGAAATAGAAGGATACGTACCGGAAAATTAGAAAATATCGAATATCACGCTTGACTTTAAAACTCGATCCTAGTTTAATAGCGCGCTCTTGAAGATACCGAGATTCCTCGGATTAAGTAGAGAAGCACAAAACCAGTGGCCTGGTAGCTCAGTTGGTAGAGCAGAGGACTGAAAATCCTTGTGTCAACAGTTCAATTCTGTTCCGGGCCACCATTATTCTAAAGGCTTAGCTGATGCTAGGCCTTTTTTGTTTCATATCAAGCTATAACAAGCAAAGCATCCAAAATTAAACCAAACTCATTTCAAGCTTATGCTTACGCTTTATCCAATCTGGTAATGAGAGTTCTAGAAGCTTAAAAAACTCCGATCCATGATTGTGGTGTTGTAAATGACAGAGTTCGTGAATAATTACGTATTCTATGCACTCTTTAGGCGCTTTGATAAGATCTTGATTCAGTGATAAAGTCCCCGCTTTAGAAAGACTACCCCAACGTTTTCTTAATTTTGCTATTCTCAAAATTGGTTTATTAAGGTCTTTTTTGCGAAATTTAGTCCAACAATCGCTAAGCACCTTTGTAAGATAAATCTCTGCTTTGGTTCGATACCAGTTATTGAGTAACCTTTCTATATTATTTGATTTTGACTCTTTCGTTACAATAATGATAAAACCGTTTTTTAAACGGACGCTTTCTACTTCACCTTTTTCTATTTTCAGGCGGTAATTTTTTCCCAAATATAGGTGACTTTCTCCACTAATAAACTTTCTTGTCGGAGTTCTAGGGTCAAATTGATCAAAATACCTGATCTGGCGTTTGATCCATCGAGCACGCTTCCTGACTTTTTCTTCAACAATATTGAGTTGTGTACCTTCAGGAGCTTTAACAAATATCGACTTATCAGGGTGAACCGATATTTCAAGGGATTTGCGTTTTGATAGGCTTAGTTGAAAGGGGATTTCATTCCCTCCATAACTAACAAAATGTGACATCACCGATATCAAGTGCTTCTCCTGTACTTAGCAACTTGCATCGTTCTTTCAATGATTTCATCCATTTGTTCCAAGCTTAAAGACGCTCCATGTTTTTTATTTACTTCATCATACAAAAAGTCATCAATATCGTTCATGGAGACTTTTTGAATATCTGAATCATCCCAAAAATCTACCTTCCAGTATTTATCAATAATTTTTTGGATGGCTAGTGATGTTTCAGAAGCGATTAAATCGATTTGCATGTCCTCCAAATCACTTTGTACAAAATAAGGCTTAATTAATCCAAAATAAGCGCAAGCTTCATCATTATCTCGTATATTGTCAGGAACATCTTCGTGTTGTTTTGTTGCAACCTTATTGCGAATATCAATAACCCGATTCAGATATTCTAGATCAGAAATTCTTTTCGCTTTAAAATCATCAATTGCTTCTTGAATAAGCTTGGAAAACTTCGTATAAAATGCTGGATCTTCATCCATACTTTCAGAGATTGAACGCTTGGTTGCATGAGCAATTGTGTCTGCTTTTGATGCGGTCGTTTTAGTTTGATAAACGCCTTGCTCTTCTTTGACCATGTTAAACATCTTGTCATCAAACACATTGACCGGCTTATTGAGCTGGGTAACTTCATTAGCGAGAATGTGAGTATCTAACAATTTTTTTATTTTAGGTTCGTAATCACGATACTCGATCGCTTCGGCATATCGTAATTTAACCGACGCTTTTAGGTTCTGGAAACGTCTCAAATCATTTTTATAATTTTGTAGTTTATTTTCATCTATACCCATTATGAATTGTTCGGAAGAAAGTGCGATTGCAAGTGTTTTGCTGAATGCTGATAAACATTCGTAAAACTCTTCACGAAGTTCATCATCTGCTAGCAGCACTTCGTAGGCCTCTTCATCTTTTGAATTTTTTACTTGCTTGAATAAATCCCATAAATCAGAATAGCGTTGCGGTAATTTAAATACTTCTTCATTAATTGATGTAAGTGTTCCAGCGAGGTCGGCTTCATCAAATCCCTCAAAGGCTTCATACATGGTTAGCGCTTCATCCAGCTCACCAAGCACGCTGGCATAATCAACAATATAACCAAATTCTTTACCTTCGTATAAACGATTAACCCGAGCAATCGCTTGTAGAAGTGTGTGCTCACGAAGCGTCCTGCACAAATATAAGACTGTATTTCTGGGCGCATCAAAACCTGTCAAAAGTTTATCAACAACTATTAAAATTTCTGGATCGTCACCATGTTTAAATTGGTTGATAATTTGCTTAGTGTATTCTTCTTCCGAACCAAAGCGCTTCATCATTTTTGCCCAAAACTTACCGACTTTATCCGATGGGCCATCATCAACGTCTTCATGACCTTCTCTAGTATCTGGGCCCGATATAATAACTTCAGAATTAACTATTCCGATATCGTTCAAAAACTCTTGATACCTAAGCGCTGCGATTTTGCCGGGTGCAACAAGTTGAGCTTTAAATCCTGTGTTTTGCCAAGTAGCTCTAAAATGCTCACTAATATCAAATGCTCGCATATAAATAACTTGATCAGCTTTGTTAAGCATTTCTGCTCGTGCATATTTTTTCTTTAGGTCAGCTTTTTGTTCTTTATTAAGCGAAGCTGTATGACGGTCAAACCAAAGATCAATGGCCGCTTGGTTTTGTTCCATTTCTACATGCCTACCTTCATATAACAGAGGCAATACGGCTTTATCTGCAACCGCCTGTTTAATCGTGTAATGTGGCTCAATTAAGCCGCCAAATTTTGCAAAGTTATTTTTTTCCTTCTTAAGTAATGGCGTACCAGTAAATCCTAAAAAACAAGCATTAGGTAGCATTTGCCTCATACGAGCCGCTAACGATCCAAAATTGGTTCGATGGCTTTCGTCCACAAGAACAAAAATATCATGTGAATCATCAATAAATTTTTCAGCAATCCAACCTTTGTCAAACTTATGAATAAGCGTGGTAATAAGTCCAACTTTATCTTTTAAATGTTTAACAAGGTTACGTCCTGACGTTGCCCGTTCTTTACTTAAACCACAGGCGGCAAAGGTATTTCCTAGCTGCTTATCTAAATCATCTCTGTCGGTGACTAAAATTATTCTAGGATTAAGTAACTTAGAATCTAAAGCCATCGCTCTGGTAAGCATCACCATGGAAAGAGATTTCCCTGAACCTTGGGTATGCCAGATGACACCTCCTTGGCGACGTCCCTTTGCACTTAACTTTTTGATTCGAGCGATGGTTGATTTAATTACAAAATATTGCTGGTAACGAGCAACTTTTTTTATACCCCCGTCAAAAAGGGTAAAACGGTATGCAATGTCGAGTAGTCTTTCTGGTCTACATAAACTAAAAATAGACTTATCCTGCTCGGTGACTAAACGCTTTCCCTCACTCTCAAGTTGATCAAAAAACTGTCTTGCAATGGCAAACTCGCCAGAAAAAAGCTTATCTTTATTTTCATCACTTAAATGTTGGTTAATCGATTGATCAACATCCTGTTCTTTGTCTTGTTGTTCTTTCGGCTGTTCCTTCCAAATCGCCCAAAACTTTTTGTGTGTACCCACAGTTGCATATTGGGCGGCATTTTTATTAACTGCAATTACTTGTTGAATATAGGTGAAAAATCGGGGGATAAATTCATCACCCTGATTTCGAATATTCTGTGAAATAGCTTGTTCAACCTCAATTTTTGGTGACTTACACTCAATCACGCTAAATGGAATGCCGTTAACAAATAATACTATGTCTGGTCTTACGGTTTCGGTACTACGTGCTCGCTCAACGGAGAATTCAGCAACGGCATGAAATGTATTATTACTAGGATTTCTCCAATCGATATAATTTAAGGTAAAGCTTTTGGAATCGCCTTCTATATTTTGCTCCAGAGCAGTTCCTAAAGTAATTAAATCGTAGATTGCTTCGTTGGTTTTTTGTAAGCCATCGTAATTAAAGTTTTTGAGTTTTTGAATCGCCGATTGAATATTTTCTTCACTAAAAAGGTATTCGCCACCTTTATAGTTGATGCGGTTTATTTTTTTTAATTGTTCGCGAAGAATATTTTCCATGATCACATTAGAAGTGCGATTATCTCGTTCACGCAAAGCTTGTTCAGAAGTAAGGTATTGGTAACCTAAATTAATTAGCTGTTGTAGTGCGGGGATCTGAGACAGATATTTTTCATTAAATTCAAAACTTTTATGATTTGACTGAACATTATAATTAACTGGCGGTGTGCTCATGCGGTTGCCTCCTGAATTATCTCCTTGCTGGCTTGCCGTTTCTCTTTTATTTGCCATTCTCCGGTTAACAGTTTTTGCATTAGGCCGTGTTTTTGCAGTCTGTATTTGGAAAGCAGCTCTTTGAGTAAATCAATTTCATTGTGAGCAATAGTTAAATAATTTGAAATGCTTTTTTGTTGCTCCAAAGTAGGCAGATTAATTTTAAAATTTTTAACCATCTTAGCATTTAGGTTAGATTGAGTTCCTTGTTGTCCTTGAAGTTTTATTTTTTTTCTAAGCGCAGATAGATAATAGTAAAGGTATTGATTATCTAGTTTATTAGAGGGTTGTATGCCGAGAATTGCTTGTGATGAAGTTACATCTAATGTAGCTATACTACACTCTCCAATTGATGCATACATTGCGTATAGAACAGTTCCTTTGGGAAATATTTTGGCAGAACTATTTTTTAACCCTTGTTCCGTAATATTTTTTTTAGTGTGAGTTATATATTTTCCTTGTTTGGTCATATCTGCTATTGAGACCCATGAAATATCACCTCCATAATACTTTTCAATTGAAGAAAGTGGAGTTCCTCCACTACTCATCTCAGACACTTCAGATAAACAAACAATATTAGGCTCTTCTATCTTTCCATTTATAAGTTTAGAGGTTAACCACCCAAACTGTTTTTCCTTAGCTGCAATTAATGCTTCGGTTTTTTCGATGGCGGTGTCCCAACAACCAATAAAAGAAGCTATTTTCTTCTGTTCCAATAGTGGGGGAATTGAAATGGGTAATGTAAGTAACTCACCTTTTGTAATATTTTTCATACTACTACTTGTGCCAGTCGCTAGCTTTGATAACCTAAATCTAGCCCATGGTGACGCGAGAAAATACGCGAGCCATTTATGATCAACTTCTATACTTGGATGAGGGGTAGTCTGCCATAGTTTATCTGGCAAAAATCGATTTGGATAATCCTCCTCAACATAACAGCTAGCTCCCACAAGGCCAGGCGTATTACTTCGACTAATGATAATTTGATCTTTCTTGGGTATGCATTTAGCTCTTTCGTATTCACGTCCAAAAATTTTCTTACTCGCTTTTGGATTAAATTTTCCATAGGTTACAGCGCTTACTTTAAGAACTGCATAATCGTCATCCGCTGGGGTTCCATCTTCTCCATTTACACTAATACCAGATTCCAGCGAATCAATTAACTCTCCAACGCGACCTTTTCGCCATCCTTTATTCATTTATCTCCCTCCAACTTCTTCTGCGCTCGCGCCAACTGAGGAATCCCTTTATCAGGCTTAGGCAAATCCTCCGGCATAGTGCCTCCCAATTCCTGAATAGTCTCGCGAACTTTAGCTCCAACCTCAAAGTGAGTTTGGTTGGCTTGAGTTTTAAAGGAAGAGAGTTCTCGTTTTGCGCTAGATTCTATATCGACCATCTCGTGGAGATCCACTAAATGGTTCGTGGCTGATTGATTCCTTTTTCCAACAATCATATTTAACTTAATGTAAGTTCTATCGGAGCGTTTTACATCCCAATCATTCATCATTGGTTTTCCCTTTTATAGCTGCGCTCTGCTGTTCTAGAACTTTAAGCTGCTTATCAAAGTCAGACTCAAATAAATTGTCTTGCACAATACGGTATTTTTCAAACTCACTTTCAGCATGTGCTTTGGCAATTTCTGCGGTGACTTTACCAGCATCTTGTAAAATTTCTCGGTCAGTTACTTCAATAAAACGATTTAAACGTATTTCCCAATCTTGCATGGTCATGGGGATTTGACGTAGTGCCATATCTTCGGCAACATCCAAATACGCGGCAACCACTCGGCTTAATTGTGCTACTTCAATTTCACTCAGATAATTTTTGGCAACGCTCACATCAAACTTCTGAATTTTACCTTGGGGGATATCTTTCCAGCTGGTTAGACCCATATTTTGATGGTTGGCATCGGCACGGTTGTAAATAACTTCTGCCGCTGTCTGTCCGTGAATTGCCCAATGGAGTTTATTTTGAACCGTTGCAAAGAAACGCTTGGTAACTCGTCCAGTCACATCATAATCAACGGAGGTTGCGTAAATATCAGTGATTTTTTGGTAGAACTTGCGCTCACTTAGGCGAATTTCACGGATGCGCTGAAGCTGTTCTTCAAAGTATTGCTTACTAAAAACAGAGCCATCATTTTTTAGGCGCTCATCATCCATGACGAAACCTTTGATCGTAAACTCCTCGATAATGATAGTTGCCCATTTACGAAATTGCACTGCACGTTCAGAATTAACTTTGTATCCAACAGCAATAATGGCAGATAGATTATAATGTTTAGTGTTATAGCCTTTACCATCTGAAGCAGTTATTCGAAATTTTCGAATAACTGATTCTTGTTCCAATTCGCTATCAGAAAATACCTTTTTTAAATGATAATTAATGGTGTTTGTTTCTACATCATAAAGCACGCCCATCATCTTTTGAGTCAGCCAAATATTTTCATCAGCATAAGCGGCTTCAACACCACCTTCACCGCTTGCAGCTACGAATGTTAGGTATTCAGCCGCTGATGAACGAATGGTTAGATTTTGTGGTATTTTTTTACTCATTTAGTCACGCCCGATACCTTTCCCGTGACCTTATTTTGTAAATTGTCTGGTACGATATCCTTCAATAAATCAGCCATGGTTTCACGAACCTGAGCTAGTTCTTCTTCAAGCGTAGAAATTTCCGTTTGAACCGCGACAATATCTATCTCGGCTTCTTCTTCGAAGGTGTCTACGTAACGAGGAATGTTTAGGTTGAAATCGTTTTCTTTGATCTCATCAAACGATGCTATATGCGCATATTTTTCAACTTCTTTACGAGCACTCGCCGCTGCAACAATTTTGTCTAAATGCTCATCTAGCAAGATATTTTGGTTTTTACCTGCTTGATAATGCTCTTTACCGCTTGCATCAATAAATAAAACATCTTTACGACTTTCGTTTACTCCACCTTTTTCTCGTGAACGATCAAAGATTAGTATGGCAACAGGAATACCTGTGCTTGGAAATAAGTTACCGGGTAACCCAATGACCGCATCTAACAAGTTTTCTTCAATCATTTTTTGTCGAATTCGACCTTCCGCAGCTCCTCTAAAAAGTACTCCATGAGGCACTACGACGGCAATTCGACCTTCTTTTTCAATCGCCGCCTCAACCATATGGCTGATAAAAGCAAAATCTGCTTTTGATTTAGGCGGCAACCCTCGCCAAAAGCGGTTGTATATATCTTCTGCTACATCATCCTGACCCCATTTATCTAATGAAAAAGGTGGATTTGCTACAACATTATCAAATTTCATCAAACGATCATTTTCTACTAGGGCTGGCGAGGTTAACGTATTACACCATTCAATACGCGCAGAATCGGCTCCGTGGAGAAACATATTCATGCGAGCAAGTGCCCAAGTGCTGCCATTAACCTCCATGCCGTATAAGGAGTAATTGCGATCGCCAATTTGTCTTGCTGCTTCAATTAACAATCCTGCCGATCCGCAGGCTGGATCACAAATACGAGCACCAGCCTTTGGTGCACAAAGCCGAGCAACCAACTCAGACACTTTATGTGGTGTGTAGAATTCGCCCGCTTTTTTACCGGCATCTGAACCAAAACGCTCAATAAGATAGATGTAAGTATTACCAATAACATCTTCGGAGACTCGACTTGGCCTCATATCTAAAGCTGGTTTATTAAAATCTTCAAGTAATGTTTTAAGACGACGGTTTCGATCTTTAGTTTTGCCTAAATTGGATTCGCTATTGAAATCGATGTTACGAAATACGCCTTCTAATTTTGTTTTGTTTGCCGTTTCAATATGCTCCAAAACGATGTTAATTAACTCACCGATATTGGGTTCATTTTTTCTGTCATACAAAGAATAGTAATTAGCTAAAAATTTATCGGTCACTACTACTTTCTTTTCTTTGGTTTTCTCGTCTTCCACTTCCTCTGTTAACTCAATCATTGGAAGTAAAAAGCGCTCTCTTTCTAGTTTACGCCTAATTCGAGCGTCATCATCACCATACTGTTTTTGATACTCTTCATAATGATCATTCCAAACATCAGAAATGTATTTCACAAATAACATCACCAAAATATAGTCTTTATACTGAGCAGGATCGACAGCCCCTCGGAATGTATCGCAAGCTGCCCATGCGGCATTATTAATATCTTTTTGCTGAATTTTGTTCATATTCGTGTCACTCTTTTTATATTGTTGCCTTAACTCTTACTTTAAGATCCTGATGCATATTGCATCAAAACTCCTTCAACATATTGATTTTTTATCTCCGCTATTTCTTTCATCAACCGTTGCTCAGCAATTGCCAACCTTTCTAGTTCAATAATCTTTCTTTGTTTTTCAAGGCTTGGGATAACAACTTTTAAACTTTCAACCGCCGTCTTACCTATCATTCTTGCAGCTGTCCCTGTTGCTCGACTTTGTAGAAAGCGTTGAGAAACAGGCTGATTAATAAACCAACATAGATATTCAGGCAAAATACCCTCAATTTTTACTCTTATTCGTAATAAGGGCGCTGCAATTACAGCTTCATCAAAATGTCTATTAATTATTGCCGCCTTATTGGTTTGTCCCCGAGAGCGAAAAGCTAAATCTTGCGCCTTAACTCGATGACTTTCTTTCAGATTTTTCAGATCAACAACAGCTAAATCGGACACATCAAGACGATTATCATCAGTTAAGTCTTTCATTTGAATAACCGAAACCCCACCATCGAGGTCATGTTCTAATCGTGAACGAAAAGAATGCCCCATTTGTATTTCAGCTATATCTTTAAGAATTTTGTGCAACCATCAACCCCAAAACGCTGTAACGCAGTTACTGTGAATTTGAAGTATAGGCCAACAAGTAATGACATGTCAAAGTGTATTTGTAGTAATGGGGTTTTTACACTTTTTGCGTGGAAGGGTTGCTACAAATTATTGGGGCACGTCTTTCCTTAGCCTACAAATCTTGATTCAAAATATCAATATAAACCACAAAGACATAAACACGGTTACGTTTTAGCTCTGTAACTTACCTACTATCCAGTGATTAAGTCTGTTATTTCATTTTTCGCACAAAAATAAAATAACAATCATTCCTAATTTGGTTTCGCTTCATCCTAAACTACCTCCTATAAATCAGATTCAATACCCCTCAACCTCATTACTATCCATTGTCATTAACTGAATCAATTTAGGATGAACAAACAGCTTTTCTTTACCAGCTTGTATTTCTTTTAAAATTCCAATGTCACAAAGTTTCTTCAAATAGGTCGACGCAGTTTGCCTTTTCGCAATGCCCTTTTCAACGAGATTTCCTATTCGACAATAGGGTTGTTCAAAAATAACGTCTACAAGCTCATGGCTATATATCTTAGGTAAACTTGTTTTTACATGCTGAGTAGTAACCTCAATTAATTTTCTCACAGCCTCAATTTTGTCAGTCGTCCAAACTGCTGTCGTTTCAACTGCTTTAAGCATATATAAAATCCATTCTTCCCAGATTTCATCGCTGGTAACGGCGGTTAGAAGCCTGTAATATTCTTGCTTATTTTCTGCTATATAACGACTAAGATACAAAATAGGCAGACTTAGTAAACCCGAATCGACTAGATATAAAATATTTAATATTCGACCCGTTCTGCCATTTCCATCATAAAAAGGATGAATAGCTTCAAACTGATAATGAGTTACCGCCATTTTTACTATTGGATCAATATCATCATTTTGATGTAAAAAATCTTCCCAATTTGCCAATAAATTTCTTATAGTGAGCTCTCCCGCTGGAGGTGTATAAATAACTACTCCGGTCTTACTATTGGCTAACTTAGTTCCTGGTAGCTTACGAATTTCCATTGGCATTCCTTTAATGGTGCTACAAATCTCCACTGCTGTATTGCTACACAAAGGCCTTGTCGAGAGTTCTCTATAGCCTCTATTAAGTGCAACTTTGTATCGCAAAGCCTCTTTCGTTGCGGGATCAGCCAGACGGTCTTCATAGGCAAACTGAAAAAGCTTGTCCGCAGTAGTAACGATATTCTCAATTTCAGAACTATCCTTCGCCTCTAGGAGAGGCAATAGGTTGATCAACAAACCTTGATTTGGCAATAATTCACCGGCTTTTTTTAGTTCAGCTAATGCTGCACGCGCTGGAATACAAGCTTTCAGAATAGCAACAGAATCCAAATTAATTTTCAGAGGCAACAGAGGTAAATCGTTATAAGGTTGGTCAGCTCGCCAGGACATGTTTATATTTTTAAATTATTTCGACATATCTTAATAATATGTCGATATCATCGACATGTAAAGAAAACAGGTCGAAATTTTTGCATTTTATCGATATATCGGAGCTTATATGTTCAAATTTCCTAATTATTTATACACATCCGTCACCAAGTGTATAGATTCTTAGATAATCTATACATAAAACCTTCATGTTTATCCGCTCGATATTAACCTCAAACCTATCGCCGTCTCCATTATGCTTTTGTTACATTCAAACCAAACTCCCACCTAGCAAAAGCACAATCGATCAGATAATCTGTTCAATCAATCTCAAGAATGGACACACCTTATGAAAACTACATTCCTAGTAGTATTTTTATTTCTCACAACATCCATAAGCCACGCATCAGAGTTAATGGGATCGCTAGCTAAAATAAACAATTTTCATTTTGTCTCTAAAGACCTTGCCAGTGCGGGTTTGATTGAATTAGATAGTTATCAATACATTCAAGAATATGGTTTTAAACACGTAATTAACCTAATTCCCGGCGAACAAAGTGAAGAACGTAATCATGTAAAATCACTCAATATAAGTTATGAGCAGATTGAAGTGGACTGGAGCGAACCTAGCCTTCAAGATTTTGAACGTTTTGTGGATCTGATGAATAGCTACAAGGAAAACAAAACTTTTGTTCATTGCCAATTAAATATGCGCGCATCGACTTTTGTTTTTCTGTATCGAGTCACTCAACTCGGTGTCGATAAAACTATTGCAGAAAAAGACTTATTGAAGATCTGGACACCAAATAAAACATGGCAGACTTTTATCGACAAGGTTTTATTTTTGCATTTAAATTAACAATAACGCCAACCGAGGAGGTTATTAGTCTAAAGTTACGCTTTCATACATCGATAACAACTCGTTTTCGCTGAGAGGTGCATGAAAGAAATAACCTTGAATAAAGTCACAATTCAAGCCTTTTAAGTAATTGAGCTGCTCTTCATTCTCAACACCTTCTGCGATAACTTCTATCGAAAGTTCATGTGCCATTTTGATAAGTGATTCTACAATCGTTCTACTATGTTTGCTTTTTGGCAACTCGCTAATAAAGCTTCGGTCAATTTTAAGTTGATCGACAGGAAGATTCTTTAAATAACTTAAAGAAGAATAACCGGTACCAAAATCATCTAATGCAATTGAGACTCCAAGCAAACGAATTTCTTCTAGCTGTTGAATAACGTCATCCATATTTTCCATGAAAGCACTTTCTGTCACTTCAAGCTCTAATGATTTAGGATCAATCGAAAAGTCCTCTAGCGCTTGAACAATATCTTTACTTAAATTGGAATATTTAAATTGTTTTGGGGAAACATTAACACTAATTTTGACTTTAATATTTCGTTTCGCTAAACGACTTAATTCTCTACAAGCTGACTGTATAACCCAACGACCTATATCCAAAATCAACCCCATTTCTTCTGCAATAGGTATAAAGACATTCGGTGAAATAATCCCATGATTCGGATGATTCCAACGGATCAGCGCTTCCGCGCGATGAATGTTTTCGATACCCATACAAATTTGGGGTTGGTAAAGTAATTCCAGTTCGTCATTATCAATCGCATTCTTTAACCCTTGTGCGATACGAAGCCTTTGAGAGTTTGTCTTGACCTTGCTTGGTCCAAACAATTGATACTGATTACGCCCCATCTCCTTAGCGTGATACATTGCATAATCAGCACTGCGGACAATTTGTCTAGCATTCAATCCATGTTGTGGATAAACCGCCACACCAATACTCGCAGATACATTAAGAGTTAATTCATTAAATGATACTTCTTGATAAATGCCATCAATAATTCGCTGAGCTATATTGGCATAGGATTTAATATCACCATATTCAGTGGTAACTATTGCAAATTCATCAGCACCTAAATGCGCAATATAATCCTGCCTTTTGACACATTGTTTTAAGCGAGAAGCAACCGTATTTAATAGAAAATCTGCCTGTTCTGGTCCTAAGTCATCATTAATCTGTTTAAAATGGTCGAGGTCAACGTAATAAAGAACCAGACTTCCACCCTGATGTTTTTTAATGTCTATTTGCGTTGATAAATACTTCCAGAAATTTTTTCGATTGGGCAAACCTGTCATCGAATCAAATTGAGTGATTGTTTCAACTTCTGATATTGAAACTCGAATATCGCTTATGTCGTTTGCGATGCAAATATAATGAATGACTTCTTCGTCCTCGTTCATTATTGGCGCAATCATTAGCCTGATCCATTTCTTTGAATCATAGCTATCAGACGTTTCAAATTCGCCTTCCCAATGCTTTCCAACTTCTAATCTAGCATGAATTTCGGGGTATAAATTTTCTGCTTCTGTAACCCATTTTTCAAGTAAGGATTTTCGTTTGAGTTCTTTGTCATTTTGTAACGAATAAATATCTATCAGCGCTTTGTTAAAGACTTCTGTTCGACCATCTTGCCGGCAAATCAATACTGCAGAATGCTCCTTTTCGATACTTTTGTTGATTTCAGAAAAAGAAATTTGCTGATTACAAATACCTTCAAGCTGCTGATGTAGTAGCCGTTGATGCCGCTGAATCGCGCATTCAAGTTGTTCATTTTCTAAAGCTAGATCTCGAGCTGCCTGAAAAACCGTATGACGAACATCAAAGTTATTGGTCTCATTAGTCAACAGTAAAATAGGCACTCCATCAGCATTTATTGCTACAGCATCTAAATATAGTTCTTGTTCGCCATTCTCGACTTCTGTCCAAAGGCCTGAATGAATGTGACCAGTTTCGAATTTATTCCAAACCTGTTTAGCATCAAATAAAAAATTTTCAACGAAGGGAAATGCCGCAGCTAAGTCGTATTGAGTTTTTGGTGATGTCATTCCCTTTTTGCGATTGTATAGCTGAAGGAACCACTTAGGGAGCTGGCTAGCTGGAGTGAAAAAACCTTGGTCATCATATTTAAAAGCAGCAATCCCAACTTGGCGAAGGATAACACTAAGTAGTCCTCCTAGATCTTGCTCAAGTTTTCCCTGCTTGCTAATCATTAAGTTCCTCACGACCCTTTGCTAATTAGGCTGTCATTAGTTCAGCGATTCTAACAAATGCTTGCTCTACATTTTGGTCAGTTTTCGCACTAGTAATAAAGGTATTGTCCTGGCTAATTTCTAAAACCTTGGCATCATCTAGGCCAAACTGCCAACTTTCTATAAGATCAGCTTTATTAATTATTAAAAGAATTGGTATGTTACCAAGAACGGACTTAATCAACCCTTTTATTTGTTTTGCGGATTCTAATGATTGGCTTCTCGTACCATCGAGAACCAATAGAATACCACTAGCACCACGCAGATAAGATGAATTTAAATTGGTAAAAGCATCAACTCCCTCTATATCCCATATCATTAATTGTGTCGTTTTGTCTGAGTGTTTGATAACTTTCTTATCGATTTTTACACCAATAGTTGTATGATATTTTTCACTAAATAAGCTGTCAACAAACTGTTTTACCAAACTCGTTTTACCGACAGCAAATGCCCCCACCATACATATTTTCTTATTGATCATAAATAATACTCTGGTTATCTATGTATAGCACTTCGATCTTAGCTCTTCTCTGCAATTCGACATCCACAGAATCCAGATCTTTTGCTCCATAACCCCAACTTACAACTAATTCCTCAGTTATTCCATTTTCTTCCAATATACTTTTTACTAATTTAGCACGATCAGAACTAATTGATAAGTTGGCTACCCTACCGCCATTACTGTCAGCATATCCAGAAACACCGATTTGTTGTATAGTGAAGCCTGTAACATCTTGCATTCTAACTAATTGTTTTAGTTGAACTATTGTCTCATGCAGTTTTCCTCGACTAGCCTCTTTCAACTTTGTCGAAGCAACTTCAAAGTAGAAAAATTGTCGATTAATACTATCGACTAGAGCATTAAATTCTCGTCTACTTTTTTCTTGAACTGAAACTTCTTGAGTGAATTTCAAATTTTCTGATAAAACCAAATTAAAATTATTTTCAACCAAAGCATCTTGTTTTAAAGCCGATAAATTTTCTGCTGAAATCTCACCATTCACCAATAGATCAACTGACTCCCCTTTCCTATGGGCTGTAAGATGGCCGCCATATTTGCGCTCAAGATATGCTGTAAACAGCTCTGGACTATCCAAAGCGGCCAGCTTTTTATTAATAATTACTTCAAATTTTTGGACATTAAGGCTTGTTACTAAATCATCAGCCGATACGGCCAACGGAGATTGAAGCACCAAAAGGTGTAACTCTTCATTTTTATATTCTTGTTCTATAACCTGATAGCCCGCCTGACCATTAACCTGCTCAACAACCTGATTGATTAAGCCAGATAACTGCCAATTTCGATAACTGAAAAAGGATATAATAGACACCAATATCAAAATTGCAAATATTGCCATCCACGGAGGTGTTTTTTCTTGTACCTTCTCCTTCCTAAGTAAGGCTTGTTCTAACCACTCAGAACAAGGTTCAAACCTTGATGTATCACCATCAAAAGAACCTAACTCTTGAGCATATTCTGCGTGTATTTTTTCTAAAAGCTCAGAAATATGCTGTTTAACATCTTTATGCAATACACCTCGAACAGCAAATGCTAAAACAGCATGAGGACCAGTTTCAATCAGCAAGGTTAAATCACCAAACTGAAGGACATTTAAACTATCAGATTTCTGATTAAAAGAGTCGGTCGCAAAATCGGTTATCGCGGTCATCATAGATGAAACTAAATCAGGATCTTGGTAGCTTATTCCCTTTGTACTCGATGATTGAATGAGCAAGCCACTTTCACGATGAATAAGAAATACCTGCTCAACCTGATACTGGATAGTTTGCAACAACACGTATTGTCCATAAGGTATGCCTAGCCTCCAAGCCTTCAATCGCCAGACTAATGAACGAACCGACAGACTATGCTGCAATAAATGATTTAACGAGTAGATCAAATCAGATAACGCGTTTGAGACGGCTTTTCTTACAGCTGGTCCTATAATTGGAAAAATAACGTTAGTGATGCGTTCAGGGTGATTCTTGATGGAAGCATTGATTGAGTCTTCAATGACTGGTGAGATTTCCTTTGCCAAAGAATCATCTTGCTGATTTCTTTTAGTAAAAGCCTCGCTGATAACCTCTGCTACCCGATCAATATCAGCCTGAGCGAGTCTTTTTTGAATAACTTGCTCATAATCTTCACCAAGCAGCAAAGAACGCAATCGCTCATAATCATCGGGTTGATCGGTGATTTTACCTTTTTCCTTAGTTAACGAATTCTCGCCTGGCATGATTAAGCCTGATTTTCAGTGAGATTACTCGCCATACTTTCAAGTAAAGCCGCTAAAGTTTTGCGATCTGTTTTGTTAGCACCAAGCTCCATCGAAGCTTTTTCTAACTTTTGAGTAAGCTCTTGTACTTCTTTTTGTAATGATTGGTTAATGTCCTTGGCCGTATTATTCAAGCTATTAAGCGTTTCACTAAAATCTTGCTCTGTCGCCTGCTGGAAGTCATCTAGACGTTTATCTAGCCTAGTAATGCTTTCTTCCAAAATAGCTTCTTGACTGACATGCTCTAAACGGTTTGCCTCCAGATTTTCTAAAAGACCTTGCTGTAAATCAGAAACTTTTTTGTCCAGATCGCCAGTATTTTTATTAATCAGCGCTTCAAGGTTATCTAACCTTTCACTCAGATTATCCTGTTGTAACTGGATGTTTTGCTCAAGCTTGTAGAGCTGCTCGCCAAAAAGTAACGCTCGAATCTGCTCTAATTGCTCACCAGAGCCTCCGGATTTGTTATCTTTAACGATTTCATTCTCTTTTTCTACCCGCTGTTTAACAGAACTATTTGTTTTTTTGCTCTTTGATTGAGTCATCCGATACTCCTATTGTTTGATGTGTTGTTATGCTCATTGATAGAGCCTATGTTTCGATTCAAAACACATCGACAGGTTATAAATATACTAATTACTTTAGTCTATCTAACGCAATAAAGCCACATCCATGCTCGTTTAAAAATAGACAATATTGGCAAAAATAATACTTAGGCAATATCTATCTACTACAAAAACCACGTTCAATTTTTAACTTATGCCTACTCACCTTCATAATTTAAAAATTAGACTAAAAGTTAGCCTCCTTAAGAAATACTAATTTAACTTTAGATAATTTGTCGTTAGGATAGGGTTACACAACTTTCCAAACTTCAAATACAACACTTATGGAATTATTTACTAAAATTTATCAGCGAGCCGCAGAGCGAAAAGGAGGAAAAAAACCTCTTGAATCACTCTTGAAGCCGAATCCGGAATATAAAGACCTAACAAAAATTCCTGATCGAGACTTTTTAGCAGAAATGACTAAAAAGATATTTCAATCAGGTTTTGTTTGGCGTGTGGTAGAAAACAAATGGGATGGCTTTGAAGAGGTATTTTGGGGATTTGAACCTTATAAATTAGAACTAGCGAGTGATGAACAAATTGAACGTATGGCGCAAGATACTCGAATTATTCGTAATTTTACCAAAGTTAAATCGGTTAGAGATAATGCTTATTTTGTAAAAGAAATTTCTGACAAGCACGGAAGTTTTGGACAGTTTATTGCAGATTGGCCTGAAGATGAAATTACTCAACTTTGGCTTTATCTTAAAAAACACGGCAGTCGTTTAGGTGGAAATACTGGCCCTTATTTTCTGCGAACTATGAATAAAGATACTTTTTTATTAACTCGTGATGTTTCTGGTTATTTGATTCGTCAAGGGCTCGTTGATAGGCATCCAAACTCACAGAGAGATCTAAAATTGGTTCAATCAACATTTAATGATTGGCAGCAACAAAGTGGTCGAACAATGGCTGAAATCAGTAGAGCCATTTCTTACTCTTTTGGAGAGAACCATCCTTTAACATAAAAAAGAGGGAGATTTCAGCCTCCCCCAAAGTACTACCGAAACTGATTTTATTTTCGTGAAACTAACTGTTGACCCTCCTGTAATAACTCAGGTTTTGCCCTTAATTTTAGATATTCAACGATAGAATCAGATTGGTTTGTTGCTGCTAAAGATAACAATGACTCTCCGTCACACTTAATTTTTGGATAAATATTTCTTATGTGTGCCTTAGCTTTTCTTAATTCAATTCTGAATTTAACTACTTGGTCTTGAAGAGTAATTTCACATAGAGACCGAGATAACTTTTTAAAGCTATAGCTACTACTCTCAGCTTTTGCCGCCGAAACATTAGCGACTAGAAGCGTTAATAGGAATAAAAAAATAGTTTTCATGGTTGTTCACCTCTGTAGATTACAAGAGCGTTAATAAGCAGCTCTTTCGTTAAAGTGAAACAAATATAATGCGATAAAACTATTCTGACAAACGATCAAAACAGACTAGCACTTAAGTTTTTCTTAAGTTATAGTTGAAATATGAATAATCCAATCAACGATACATACCCTATTCCCATTAACGGACTTAGGTATTTCTACTGGGCGGCTAAATTAACAAGTTTTAAACTTGCTGCTGAAAAATTGCATGTTAGTGAAGCGGCAATTAGCCAACAAATAAGAAAACTCGAATCCACTCTCGACGTAAAATTATTCCATAGAGGCCATCAAAAAATAACTCTTACCCATAAAGCGGAACGTCTTTTTCCTTATATCCAAACAGCTTTTATCAATATTCAAGAAGGCATTAATTCTATTGCATCCGACCCAAATCCAAATCGTTTAACCTTGTCGACGATTCCTTCTTATGCGACTAACTGGCTAATTAAACGCTTAGCTGCGTTTAATCGCCTACATCCGAAACTCTCTATCAGTATTGATACTTCAATCGAAATACTAGATACAGAAACGAATCCATTAGATCTGGCTATTCGGTACGGCACAGGAAACTATCCCGGGCTAAAAAGTGAATTTTTAATGAATGATCCCGTGGTGTTAGTTTGTCATCCGCGCCTTGTATCCAATAATGAAATCACCAGAGAGGATTTTCTCAGAATCCCTTCAATCATAGGAACGTCATGTACGGTGATTGAATCAATGGAATATATTAAGCAATTTTATAAAATTAAAAAAAATACCCAGCATGAAACTCTTTTATTAACGGACGGTTCGCTAGGAGTTGAGGCAGCAAGAAATGGACAAGGGATCAGCCTTCAAAGAATGAGTTTAGTAGTCGATTTAATTGAGTCTGGTGAACTAATTTATGCTAAAGATTATGCGTTTAGAGATTTTAGTTTTTATGCCGTAGCTTCTGAAACAAATTTTGAGAACCCCAAAATAATTATGTTCTTAGATTGGTTAAAATCTGAAATGAATATCACTGAGAAACAAATCGCTCCTTACGTTGCTAAGATTTTAAATTAGTCAATTTTAGGTAAACGTCCTGTGATAAACAATGATCTTTTTGCTCAACGAATAAATGTTCGTTTGATTGAATATTAAAAATGACGTGAAGATCCCTTTAAAATATTTCACTTAGACAAATCTGATTAAAAAATTACCAATTATCGCGTTGCGCGCGTAAAGCCAAAAAAACCTTTTTTGAATCATATTTGCCAATTGATAAATTGGAAATGATTTCTTGATTGTCCAATCGCATAAAAGTATTAAATGACTTCTCATCTCCGATAGTCGTTTGGATATTTCCCGGCATATAAGATGGCGATTCAACTTTCTTTAGCCACTCTTTTGCATCAGGATTAGACGGCTCAAATTTTAAGGTAAAACGCAAATTGTTTTCTAAATAATCATGACCCGGAAAAACAATTATATTATCGTCCAAAGTTTGAAATTGCTCGGTGATAGTTGTATAAAGAACCTCTTCATCACCACCATCTTTACAATGACCAACGCCAGCATTAAATAAAGTATCGCCAGTGAATACTGCTTGCGCTTGGTTATTTTTTTCTACAATAAAACAAAGATGCGCAAAAGTATGACCGGGAGTGTCCAGAACTCTTAACTGGTAACTTTGGTCTAAAGAAATTATTTGATCGGCGTTTAAACCGTGAGTTAGACCGGGAATTTTTCCAACACCATTTTCATGTGCCCAGACTTGGCATTGATATTTTTCAACTAAGGCATTATTTCCTTGAGTGTGATCCCAATGCTCATGAGTGTTTATAATTGCTTTGAGAGATAAGTTCCTTTCGTCTAATTGGGATGAAACTTCTTTATCGTCCCAGGGATCGATCACAATTGCCGATCGATCATCCAACTCAAGAATATAGGTGAAATTCCTGAGTTGGTTGTGAGTGTAGATTTGGTGGATTTTCATGTTTTACACCAGCATAACATTATTTCTAAAATCTAATATTATCATAAATTATGCTCACTCATAGCCTACATTTACTATACTTAGGTATCAAAGTTTCTATATAATCATTTTTGGATCATAGAAATATTATTCCTATATTTGTTGAGGTAATTAATGGATTTTGAATGGGTAGCGATAGCCTTAGGAGATGTCACATGGATTTCACTTGCCTTTCTACTGGGTTTTTTAGTCAGACAAGTTAACCTGCCGCCTTTAGTTGGATTTTTAGCCACTGGGTTTGTGCTGAATTATTTTGGTTACACCAGTGGAGAAATGCTACAAAAGCTAGCTGATCTTGGTATCACCTTATTACTTTTTATGGTCGGTTTAAAATTAAAACCTAAGGTTTTAATAAAACCGCACGTCTGGGCACTCACTTTCATTCACATCTTTTTTGTAGTGGTAATTTTTGGTGCTGCAATCTTCGGACTTTCTCAGCTCAATCTATCCTTATTCTCCGAATTGGATTTAAAGCTCTCAGCAATGATTGCTTTTGCGTTGAGCTTTTCTAGTACAGTGTTTGTAGTCAAAGTATTAGAAGAAAAAGGAGAAATGAATTCCCTCCACGGACGAATAGCAATAGGAATTTTGGTAATACAAGACATAGCAGCGGTGGTATTTTTGGCGGCCTCAAGCGGAAAGATCCCAAGCTACTGGGCTTTATTGCTGTTTTTATTGATCCCAATGAGACCGATTTTTCATAGAATTCTACAAAGTGCAGGTCATGGTGAACTGTTAATTTTATACGCCTTAGTTTTAGCTCTCGGTGGTGCTGAATTATTTGAGCTTGGCGGAGTAAAGGATGATCTTGGTGCTTTATTTATGGGCGTGCTTATTTCTACCCATCCAAAAGCAAAAGAAATGGCAAAGGCGATGCTAGGCTTTAAAGATCTATTCTTAGTTGGATTCTTTTTGACCATTGGTATGGCTGGTCAACTAACCATTGAGACCTTAATCATCGGGTGCCTGCTCGTTCCTTTCATATTGGCTAAATCGGCACTATTTTTTGCTTTGATGACTCAATTTAAGTTACGCGCCCGCACCTCTTTGGTCACAACAGTTATTCTTACTAACTATAGTGAATTCGGTCTGATAGTCGCTGCGATAGGTGTTAATCATGGCTGGATTCAAAGTGAATGGTTAACCATCATTGCGATTGCGTTATCGGTTTCATTTGTTGCTTCGTCACCTCTTAACAGTCGTGATAACAAAATTTACTTACAGTTTAGAAAGTTTTGGCTGTCTTTCCAATCGAAAACGAGGCTCGAAGATGATCAACTACTCGATACCCATTGCGCCAAAATCGCCATTTTTGGAATGGGGAGAGTGGGAACTGGAGCCTTTGACAAAATGGAAGAGCTATATGGCAAAACTGTCGTGGGAATTGATTTTGATGCTGAAAATATCAAATACCATTTCTCTCACGGTCGCAATGTCTTACAGGGCGATCCAAGCGACCCTGATTTCTGGGACAATATTAATAGAGAGCATGTGATTGAACTAGTTATGATCACACTACCTAGCTTACAATCAATTATGGACGTCATCGAGCAGTTAAAAGAAAGCAAATACACTGGTCAAATCGCAGCGACAGCTCGTTATCAAGATGAAGAGGAAGCTCTTAAAGAGGCAGGGGTGTCCGTTGTATTTAATATGTATAGCGAAGCCGGGCTAGGTTTTGCCAGTTATACCAAAGAGCAAGCAGACAAAGATCACAAACGTAAAATTGAGGCCATATAAAAACACATGTGTTTGTGACCGCTTTGTTATTCCTACCATTTACCGGATAAATAAATATCGTGAAAAATACAAGTAGAAAAACTGACAAAGGTTATCTTTTTGCAAAGAAAAACAAGGTATCGGTTTGGGCTTCAAAACACCCCTACGCTGATATTCCAGATAGTTATTTTGAAGAATCTTTTAGTAAAAATAATACTCGGGCTCGAAATAACTGGTCAGATAATTTTAAGATACGTTATTTCAGACCGGAAGATATGGAAACCAATGGCGCAGTTGAGGGAACAAGATCGATCCGTGAAGTCGCTGGTGAATGCTCTTTTTCAACGTCCTATATCGATACTTTAATGAGCAAAGCAAAAAAGAAAGATATGTTAGAAGTAAGCTGGCTTGTGTTATTGTTTGACTATGAATATAGTTCTAAAACATCAAGTATTGAGAGCGACGAATATCTCACATTGCTTGGTGCTTTTAGCTACGATGACGATGCCGACAGTTTAATAGAAATAGAAGAATAAACCTTAGGCTCGTCAATTGGATTAAAATTTCTACTGAGCGAGCCTAATTATGAAAAAGATCATCTTTCTCCTATCAATTTTTATTTTTCATCCATTAGCAGCAGAAGGCAAGGCCTTGAATGAGGGTCGACTCGAAAAGATTAATCAAATCACCACCCAATCAACTATTTTAGAGCTTCAATCCTATATGGAAACTGGCAAGCTATCTGCCGAAGAACTCACCCAATTTTATTTACATCAAATCAAAAGTAATAACTCAAAATTAAACGCGGTTATTAGTATAAATCCAAAAGCATTATCGCTTGCAAAATCACTCGATCAAGAACGAGCGACAGGAAAAGTTAGAGGGCTTTTACATGGTATTCCGATTGTCGTTAAAGACAATATTGAAACAGAAACCATGCCCACCACCGCTGGCTCTTTGGCATTAAAGGATAACCATACTCATCGCGATGCAACCTTAGTTAAAAATTTAAAGAATGCAGGCGCAATTATTTTAGCCAAAACCAATTTGAGTGAGTGGGCAAATTTTAGAACCGAGCGCTCTTCTTCCGGCTGGAGTGCAATGGGTGGGCAAACTCGTAACCCGCTCGATCTTAATCGTTCTGCTTGTGGCTCAAGCTCAGGTTCAGCGGCAGCGGTTGCCGGAAATTTAGCCGTTGCTGCCGTTGGCACTGAAACCGATGGTTCGATTACCTGCCCTTCGTCTGCAACAGGTATCGTTGGAATAAAACCAACACTTGGGTTGGTCAGCCGCTATGGTATTGTTCCAATAGCTCATTCTCAGGATACTGCCGGACCAATGGCAAAATCAGTGACCGATGCGGCTATATTATTAGCGGCTATGCAAGGCAAAGATGTGAGAGATCCGATTACCTTGTCAGCAGAATTTAAGCATGATGCAAGTTACTCGCTCGCTAAAAAGTCTGCCTCATTGAAGGCTCTCAGAATTGGGTTGTTAGAATCTCGAGTTAAACCTCATGAAGGGGCAGAAGAGGTTTATCGAGTTGCAATCAAAAAACTCGAACAAGCGGGCGCGATACTTGTACCTAATTTAAAGCTCGAAAGGCATAAAGAATTTAGTAAAGATAGTTACAGCCTATTACTCTACGAATTTAAACACGATATTAACCAGTATTTAAGCAAGTTACCTAATCAATTAAACCATTTAAACTTAGAAAAACTAATTGAGTTTAATCGCGCTCATGCCGATCAGGAAATGCCTTATTTTAAACAAGAAATCTTTATTAAAGCGCAAGCTAAAGGTCCTTTAACCGATTCTGAATACATAAAATCCTTAGCTAAAATGAAAGCAACAACTGGTAAAGAAGGGCTAGATAAATTGGTGAAAGGTAATCAGTTAGATATTATTATTTCGCCAACTTTAGGTCCTGCTTGGTCAATTGACAAAATTAACGGCGATCAATATACCGGAGGTTACTCAAGCTTCTCTGCAATTTCTGGCTACCCTTATTTGACTTTACCTATGGGAAAAATTCATCACCTACCTCTCGGTTTGTCGGTGATTGGTTTGTCAAAAGAAGATGGAAAAATAATTGAAATTGCCCAAGCAATTGAAGTGGTTTTGACGGCTGAATAAAAGTTAAAAAAATGCTGCTCATCATCCATGAGCAGCATTTCCTAGAATAACAAATCTGGTGGATTTTTAATTAACTAAACTCTTTCAAAAACAGTGGCAATACCTTGACCTAAACCAATACACATTGTGGCAACACCCAATGTCGCATCTTTGCTTTCCATGAGTCTTAACAATGTTCCACTGATTCGTGCACCTGAACAACCTAACGGATGACCTAATGCAATCGCTCCACCATTTAAATTTACTTTTTCGTCCATCACATCAAGAATGTTCAGATCTTTAAGTACCGGCAAAGACTGAGCTGCAAAGGCTTCGTTTAGCTCCCAGAGTTCGATATCTGAAGTTTGCAATCCAGCACGTTTTAAGGCTTTTTTAACGGCCGGAACTGGACCATATCCCATAATCGCTGGATCGCAACCAGCAACACCCATACTGCGAACTTTAGCTAAAGGCGTTAAACCTAGCTCGGATGCTCTATCGGCACTCATCACTAGCATTGCTGATGCACCATCCGATAATGCCGAGGCATTTCCGGCAGTCACTGTTCCACGAGGGTCAAATACAGGCCGAAGACTAGCTAGACCTTCAAGACTGGTTTCTGGACGAATCACTTCGTCAAAGTCAAACATCTTAAGTGCGCCATTTGCATCATGACCTTCCATCGCGAGAATTTCTTTTGAAAATGCACCGCTTGTGGTCGCTGCATGAGCCCTTTGATGGGAATTATAAGCGAATAGATCTTGAGTTTTTCGATCAAAACCATGCATCTTACCTAACAATTCAGCAGTAAGCCCCATCATGCCGGAACCTTTTGCGATATGTTTGGCAATCTGTGGAGCAAAATCAACACCGTGCATCATAGGAACATGCCCCATATGCTCAACGCCACCAATGATAAATACTTCACCATTACCGGTTTGGATCGCTTGCGTTGCAGCGTGGATTGATTGCATTGAAGATCCACACAATCGGTTAATCGTTTGCCCTGCCACCGTATGAGGTAAATCCGTTAATAACGCCGCTGTTTTGGCAATGTTGAAACCTTGCTCTAAGGTTTGCTGAACGCAGCCCCAAATAACATCTTCAATTTCGGCGGGATCAACCGCTGAGTTCCTATCTAAAATCGCTTGGATTAATCGAGCACTTAAAACCTCAGCTCGAGTATTTCTAAACATTCCACCTTTCGAACGCCCCATTGGACTTCTGATTGCATCTACTATGACAACATCTTTCATTTTAATTTCTCCGAATTCTTTTAGTTACCAATGGTTTTAAGCGTTATAAAAGGTTTTGTTATTAGCGGCCATTTGCACGAAGCTTTCCGGTACTTGGTAACTCACACCTAAGGACTGATATTTTTCGGCCATTGCAACGATTTTATCTAAACCAATTTCATCAGCATATTTTAATGCGCCGCCTCTAAATGGAGGGAAACCAATTCCGTATAACAATGCCATATCTGCTTCTTCTGCCGTGGCAACAATGCCTTCATCTAAACATCGTGCGACTTCAAAAATTAGCGGCAACATCATACGCTCAATAATTTCTTGGGCTTCATATTCTTTAGATGGTGTACCGATTAAGCCGAAGACATCCTCAACAAAATCTTTCTCCGGTTTGCCGCGCTTATCCACACCATAAGCATAAAACCCTGTTCCTGTTTTCTGCCCGAACTTTTTATCATCATAAAGCTTAGCAACCACGTCACCATCGATTGTTGCCATTCTTTCTGGGAAACCTTCTGCCAACACATCAGCACAGTGATAAGCGGTGTCAATTCCAACTACATCTAACAAATAGGCAGGTCCCATCGGCCAACCAAACTTAGTCATCACCTTATCAATTTGGCGGAAGTCTGCGCCTTCATTCATTAATAAACTAAACCCTCGGAAGTAGGGAAAAAGCACCCGGTTAACAAAAAAGCCCGGGCAATCTTTAACAACCACAGCTGATTTTCCCATCGCGCTGGCATAAGCAACCGTTGCGGCAACGGTTTCATCGGACGATTTTTCACCGCGAATTACTTCAACTAAAGGCATTTTGTGCACAGGGTTGAAAAAGTGCATTCCACAGAAATTTTCTGGGCGTTTTAAATTAGTTGCTAATAAGTCGATTGAAATCGTTGAAGTGTTTGAAGTTAAGATCGCGTCTTCAGCAATGACGCTTTCAACTTCTTGTAATACGATGTCTTTTACCTTGGGGTTTTCAACAACGGCTTCGACAACTAAATCAGCATTTTTAACCGCTGAATAATCGAGAGAGGGAGTAATCATCGCAACCACTTTTGCCATTTTATCAGCAGATAATTTACCTAGCTTGACGCCTTTACTTAGGATCTTAATCGCTTCGTTCATTCCTAAATCAAGAGCTGGTTGATTGATGTCTTTCATCACAACCGGAATACCTTTACTTGCCGATTGATAAGCAATTCCGCCGCCCATAATTCCAGCACCTAATACCGCCGCTTGCTTAACTAATTTTGTTGCTGTTTTTGCTGCTTTTTTAGCTTTGCTCTTTAATAGTTGGTCGCTTAAAAAGATTTGCACCATTGCGCGTGCTTGCGAAGTTTGGCAAACATTAACAAAACCATCATGTTCAATTTTTAACGCTTCATCGCGAGATAAACGAGCACTTTCTTCAATCACGCGAATCGCTTCCATTGGTGCGGGATAATGAGGCATTGCTTTTGCTCCAACGACACCTTTTGCCACGTTAAATGACATCATGCTTTCTAATTTATTTAGCATTAATGGGTTTTGCTTTAATGCACGACGGCTTTTCCAATCCAGTTTTCCATCAGCGGCATCGGTTACCATTTGAATAGCAACATCTTTTAATGATTCCGGCGCCACTACCGCATCAATTGCACCGACTTTTTGTGCCGCATCTGGCTTTTGCGGTTTTGCGGTAGCTATCCACTCAATGGCATTATCAGCACCGATTAAACGAGGTAAACGAGTTGTTCCACCAAATCCGGGAATAATACCTAATTGCGTTTCTGGCAAACCAACTCTAGCGGCAGGTGTAGCAATTCTGAAATCACAAGATAGCGCCATTTCCATTCCGCCACCAAGGGCAAAACCATTGATTGCAACCAATGTTGGAAAAGGTAGATCTTCAAATCCGCTGAATATCGCATTCGCTTCTTCACACCATTTAATCATCTGTTCACGAGATTCCTTAAACATCCCTAGGAATTCGGTAATATCTGCACCGACAATAAATACACCTTTTGCGCTAGTGACAATAACGCCTCTTACATCTTGGTTAGAATTAAGCGCTTCAATAACTTGACTTAACTCAGCAAGGGTCGCTTTATCAAATTTATTAATCGACTCATTTTGGTTATCAAAAATGACTTCCGCAATGCCGTTATCCAGCATTTCACAGCGAAGTGATTGACCTTCATATATCATGGGTTGCTCCGTAAATTATCGTGACCTTGAGAAAATGTAGCCCTAAAAAAGACAAACTTAAGAATTTCGCAGGGTTTTATGAGATTTGTTGAGAATGATTATAACGAGTTACAGGCAAAATTCAAACACTTGTTTGAATTATTTGAACCCTACTAAAGAACGAGCTATGTTATATCGAAACTAACTTAACATTTATTAGATGTTCTAAGCTATGAAAAGAATATTTGCTTTTTGCTTATCTTGCAGAAATAAGGTTTTGTAGGTCATTCTTTAGGATGACACTCATACTTTTCTCAGCTGATCCTAGTTGAACTCTAATTGTTTTATACTAAGGAATACTCAACCTCATATCAATGGTTATAAGTTCACCGTCTTTATTCTTTTTATATTCAGGAGCAACATCATAAGATTCCGAATGTGGCAATACCACGATGCTAAAATAAGGCCTGTCGCGAAGTATTTGATAATTAAGAAGGTTTCGATCAAGTAATTCGTCATACTTGTAGTATTCAGAACCGCTCAAAAACTTTCCCACAACATGAAAAATTACTCTAAAAGCTCTACCATCTTCTTCCTCTCCATGTTCATAGACGTCCGATGGAGTATCTATGCCGATTCCTAACCTGAGAAGTTGTTCCAATATTTGTTCGGGCAAGATACTTGAGTAAGTTAATCTCCAATATTCACATGATTCACAAGAACAACCATGTGCTGGTGTGCCTTTTTGATTCTGTACTTTGCTCGTTTCTTCGAAGTTTAAAGCAATCCTCCATTGGGATATAGGTATTGTAGGCCTTCGTTGTTTCAATCTGTTTTTAACCTGTTTTTATAAAAGGAACGAATCAGATGATTTATTGATTCTTATCAACTAAGATCTGAAAAAACTTCAGGGTGTTGCTCCGCAATTCTCAACAAAGCAATGGCCGGGCCTTGAGGATGCCTGCGCCCTTGTTCCCAATCTTGTAATGTTCTCATACTGACGCCTAACAAACCGGCAAAAGCCGATTGAGAAAGTTTCATTTTAGCTCTAATAACTCTTGGTTCAGAAGGTTCTGATAACTCGGTTGTTTTTAGCTTAACATTACCTTTTTTAAAGCTTTGGATTTCTTGGAGTCCTTCCAGTATTTCCGTTCCTATATCACGATTTTTCATGGTCAATAGCCTCCGCAATTTTCTTTAACAGATGACCAGAAATAGTTGCTCGTTCAGATTTGCTGTATAAAGTAAGCATCCATATTTCATGATCAGATTTTTTCCAATAATAAATGGCTCGAACTCCGCCACTTTTTCCTTGACCAGATTTAGCCCACCTAACTTTTCTGACCCCACCAGAACCCTTCACTATGTTACCAGCATCAGGCTTTTGAAGAAGGTAGGACTGTAAACCTCGGTAATCATCATCGGACAAATAATCAGATAGAAGTTTGGTGAATAATCGGGTTTCGATAAATATCATGTAAGCCATACTATACGGCAATGCCGTATTTTGCAATAATTTGTACTGAATTATTTGATTCTCAGAGTAGATGCTCTTTAGTTCTTGATTTCTTAAGGCGAATCTTAAAAAATCCAAAGATGATAGCCAAAAAGTAAAGTACTACTCATGATACCGCAACACCATATCCCTTAACGCCACGAAACCGACCGCTTTCCCATCTTGTAATACCAAGGCTCTCGAAATTTTAAATTGCGTTAACAGACGAATGGCATAACGGATATTCATATCAGATTCGACACTTAACACAGGCTTTGTCATTACTTGATAACAACTAATTCGTTCAGGCGCAACGTCTGGCACTATCACTTTAGATGCTAAATCACCTATAGAAATTAAGCCATATTCATCCTGTTCATCTCGTTTGTCGACTATAAGCGAGCCATTTCTTCCTTCACGCATCATTGCCATTGCTTCAGCTACACTACTCAAACCGTCAACCATTTTGATATTGGGATTCATTATCTCACTAACTGGGATATATTTTTTATCGCTCATAACTGTTCCTCTATTTCTTCTTTAATTGCGTTCATTTGAGAGTCTAAGCCTATAGCATCTTCTATATCCAATTGAAAAACTACACCAGCGCCTTTTTTAATGCCAAATTCTCCAACCTCTGCAATGCCTTCTACAACTGAACGGCTAAGGTGTTGTTCTACAATAAAAAATAAAACATCCACTTGGCCTTCAAGGGTCAAACCGAAGAAGGTTTTGGCGGGTTTCATTCCTTCACCTCTGGCACTGGTAATAACTGTTGCGCCTGTTGCTCCCATTTTTCGGGCTTTTTCGATCACGGTTTCAGTTCTTTCATCTTCAACCATTGCAATAACTAGTTTGAATTTCATTATGTTAACTCCATCGTATAAATAGGGTAATTTGATTCATGCTATTAATCCGTTCCTTTAAAGCGAGATATTTGCGCGTAGGCCATAACCGTTATCATAGGAAACAAACTTGCCAACGCGATTAATCCAAAACCATCAATTAAAGCACTTCGCCCCGGTACGGTACTGGCTAATCCAAGCCCTAATGCGGTAACCAAGGGCACTGTTACCGTTGATGTAGTCACGCCACCACTATCATAAGCAAGCGGCACAATCATTTTGGGCGCAATAACTGTTTGAATAATGACTAATAAATACCCAACCATCATATAGTAAGCTAAAGAAGTACCCGTGATAATCCTAAATGCGCCTAACGCAATACTGATCGCCACACCAAATGCTACCGCAATGCGAAGTCCCCAAGGGCTTAACGCTCCTCCAGATGCCTCATTCGCTTTCATAGAAACAGCAATTAAGGATGGTTCTGCAATGGTCGTTGAAAAACCGATAGCAAAAGCAAAAAGGTAAACCCAATAATATTGCCACCACAAAATTTCTTGGGATATCTGATTTGTAGCTGTTGAATCAACTTTTGAGTTTGCCGCACCAGTTATAAATGCGGGGTCAGTTAATTGAGTAGCCATAATTTTACCGATGGGGAAAAGTGCCTGATCTAAGCCAATCAAAAACAGTGCAAGACCGGCAACAACATACACAAAGCCAATCAAAATTCGTTTTAAGTGTGCAATTTTCTCTCTGAGTACAAATAATTGGAAAAACACTAACAATATCGCAATTGGCGCAATATCTCGAATAGTAGAAACAAAGGTCATGAAGATGGTGTGTAATAATTCAGCCACGATTACACCACCATTCCATATAACAAAACAAAAGCAATCGGAAATAGGCTGGCAAAAGCAATAAGCCCAAAGCCATCGATCATTGGGTTTCTTCCTTTAACCACCGTTGACAAACCGATACCCAGAGCGGTTACCAAAGGCACGGTAATGGTTGAAGTCGTTACCCCACCGCTATCGTAGGCAACACCTATTATTTCCTTTGGAGCAAATTGAGTTAACCCAACAATCACCAAATAACCGCTGATTATAATGTAATGAATTGGCCAGCCTTTAAGGATACGAACGACACCCACCACCAAAGATATTCCAACCGAAACGGCTACCGTCAATCTAAGACCATTGGCATAGCCCGATTGCGCTTCTGGAGTATCAGCAATTACTCCAGCCATTGCAGTGATCCGTGCTGCTTCATTTGATACCGCGATAAGTGCTGGCTCCGCAACTGTTGTACCAAAGCCTAACGCAAAAGCAAAAAATAACAGCCAATAAAGGTTGCCCTTGCGCATAAGTGCTCCAGCCATGCTTTCACCGAGGGGAAATAAACTGAGCTCCAAGCCTTGAATAAATAAAGCTAAACCAACAACAACTGCTAACAAACCAACAAGAATTTTTCCCGGCTCTGGAAAAGGTTGTTGCAAAACGACTAGTTGAAAAAAAGCGACAACTAAAACGATAGGGGCTAAATCCCGCAGTGCATTTTTTATCGTTTGTAAGAACTGTCTCATGAAGCTTTATTCTAATATCCTATAGTTATGTTTATAATTATTAGAAGGGTAGACAAGCCTAAGCTGTTCACCTAATGATGCAACTATAATCACTTTATTTCAACCCCAAAAATTTATGCCACTCCAAGTTGCCAGAGTTCCATCAATTCTGTACTCTAACTTTAACAACACCAATAATAAAACTTGAGATAGCTTATGAAATCCGCCGTCGAACAACTCTCAACCTACAAAAGCGTTCACTTAAACAAAAAGAATGTAATGACTCACTTTGTTGGTGTACCGGCTATTATTTGGGCATTAATGGTTTGGTTGAACCTTGTAGAACTTCCCGTAACCCTTGAAGATTCAGGCCAATCCTTGACTTTAGCCATGCCCATTTTTGCGGGCATTTTAGTTTATTATTTTATCCTCCATACCAAACTCGCAATTGGGCAAGTCTGCTTTTTTCTGCCTACTTTTTATTTAGCCTACCATATTTCGTTAATGGAAAATGCTGGTTGGATCGCTCTAGTAGTTTTTGTTATCGCTTGGATTTTCCAATTTGTCGGGCATCACTTTGAAAAAGCAAAACCCGCTTTTGTTGACGACCTAAATCAGCTCTTAATCGGCCCATTATTTATGATGGCGGAAGTTTTCTTTATGCTCGGCGGATTAAAAAAACTAGAAAAAGAAATTACTCCCTTGGCAATTGAAAAAAGACGAGCTTTTGAGGCAAAATCCAAATCTGCATAACACTCAAAATAATATCTAGCTAACATCCGCTAGATTAGTAAGTCGATTATGATAATATATGAACCTATAAATTTATCCCTTTAGGCTCTATAAATGTCTCCATCAGCTCTTTATTCCTCACACCTAACCGATCTACTTCAACGCCACCGCAAACTGATGCAAGAGAATGGTTTGGACTATCTAGTCGTTCCATCAGGTGTTCCCCTAGGCATCTATTTAGATGATATGAACTACCCGTTTAAATCCAGTTTTTTATTTAGAACCTATTTACCTTTAACCGAAGTCGCGGATAGTTATTTAGTGATAGGGCTTACTGGAAAACCAACTTTAATCTATTACCAACCAGTTGATTTCTGGCATACGCCACCATCCGATCCGAGCGGTTTTTGGCCTGAACATTTTGATATTCAAGTCATTACCAAATTTGAACAAGCGGCAGATTATTTTCCTGATAACACTGATCGAGTGGCAATTTTAGGCGAACAAACTCGATTAACTGAAAAACTTGATAACGCTGTACCTAATCCTGAAAGCTTAATCAATGCTATATACTGGCAACGAGCTTATAAAAGTGATTATGAAATTGAGTCAATGCAGCTAGCTAATGATATTTCTGCGAAAGCTCACAAAGCAGCAGAAATAGCGTTTAGAAAAGGCGAAAGTGAACAGCAAATTCATCTCGCTTATTTAAGATCCTCAGGCATGATGGAACACCAAATGCCTTATGGAAACATCATCGCATTAAACGAACATGCTTCAATTCTGCATTACACTGAATGCGAAGCTAAACCTCTCAACTCTCCCAAATCTTTTTTAATCGATGCTGGTGTAACGGTTAATGGCTACCACTCTGATATCACGCGAACCTATTCTTATAACCAAGATGAATTTTCCGATCTGATTCAGGCAATGGATCAAATGCAATTAGTCTGTATTAATTCGATTCAAACCGGACAAGAATATGTTGATTTGCATATCAATGCTCATCTAGAAATCAGTAAAATTATAAAGCAATTTGGTTTTGTGGATATGTCCGCTGAAGCTATGTTGGAAACAGGTATATCAGGCACTTTCTTCCCTCATGGATTAGGTCATTTAATAGGCTTGCAAGTTCACGATGTTGGCGGTCAGTTCCTTGATAATACTGGTACAGCTAACCCGCCACCAGCCAATCATCCATTTTTAAGAAGCACTCGTAAAATGGAAGCAAGTATGGCATTTACTATCGAGCCTGGATTATATTTTATCGATTCTCTTTTAGCCGATCAGCGTAAGGGTGAACATTCTAAAATGTTTAATTGGGATAAGATTGAATCATTTATGCCCTATGGTGGGATTAGAATAGAAGACGATATTGTGATCCAAAAAGATAGTGTTCTTAACATGACTAGGGATGCATTTGCCAAGCTATAATATTCCCGCAGAAGCTTTGATTAATCTTTTTAAGGGTAATATCGAGTGGAATACTATTTAGTTGTTAAACAGATCCATATTCTTACTGCTGTTTTATCTCTGTTAGGTTTTTGCTTAAGAGCTTGGTGGTCGACAAAAAATAGTCCTTTATTAAATCATCGCGTGGTAAAAATACTTCCTCATATTAATGACACCATTTTGTTATCCGCAGCTATTTACTTATCGGTAACTAGCCACCTTTACCCCTTTGTTTACGGATGGATTGGAGCAAAGGTCATCTTACTTTTTGTATATATAATTTCGGGTGCGATAGCGATTAAATATGGTAAAACAAAACGAATGAAACAGGGAGCTTTATTAGTGGCGTTAATATCAATAATTTCAATTTTTGCGTTCGCTATTTATCGACCAGTATTTTAATTTTCTTTCTGCCTAATTTGGTTAAGCAATTCATCCTTTTCTACCCATAGCTCATTAACCCATTTTTGTACTTTTTTGCGTTGTTCGGTACTTTCAATATAACTTCCTTTAACGTCATCAGGAATATCGATCAATTTTGCTTTAACCACAATATGATCGAGCCTGCCTGTCATTAGATCCCAAAAGCTTGGTGAATGATGTTTAGGATAATCAATCGTCACATCAACAATTTTTGTAATTTCGTCTCCCATCAAAGTTAGTACATAACCTACGCCACCGGCTTTGGGTTTTAATAAATTAGTAAAAGGTGATTGTTGTATTTGATGCTTTTCCACAGTAAAGCGAGTGCCTTCGGAAAAATTCATTATTGAAATTGGAATGGACTTAAATTTCTCACAGGCTTTTTTTGTCGTTTCAAAATCCTTTCCCTTTTTATGTGGGTTTTTCTTAATATAAGATTTTGAGTAACGCCTCATAAAGGGAAAATCGAGCGCCCACCAAGCCATGCCCAAAACAGGGATCCAAATTAATTGCTGTTTAAGGAAAAACTTTAAGAAGGGAATTTTTTTATTAAAGACATGTTGTAAAACAAGAATATCAACCCAGCTTTGATGATTTGCCATGACTAAATACCAATCTTTGGTAGATAGGTTTTGCGGCAGATCCAGATCCCAGTTGATGCTCTTAGTTCCCTTTAAGATTAATCCATTAACGCTAATCCAACTAGTTGCACTGGCATTTAAAATACTGTCGCAAAGTCGTCTAACCGCTGTGATGGGGATAATCACTTTTACCAAAGCAAAAATGAATATTGGGATAACCCAAAATAGCGTGTTAATTACGTGCAGTAAAAAAGAAAAGGCACCAATGATATTTCGGTACATATTGTAAGAAGATTCCCAAGATCGGTTCGAAGACGTTTAAAGGTAGATTATACCGAGAAATAGGGGGGATTAAAGTGTTTTGGAGTAACTGTATTTTTGAGCAACAGTTTTAAAACAAAAAAGGGCGACCAATACAAGCCACCCTCAAAACCTACCTAAGCCCTCTTAACATCCAAAGTAGCCCCATCAGATCCAGCCACTTCCACAAGTGTATCAACTTCCATATCTTCTTCACTCTCTACTCGCCAAAAAGTATCATCGATTTGAACTCGACCCACACCATTAGTAACGGCTTCAACTAAGGGAACTCTTCTTCCGATTAGAGCTTTTCCTCGTTGGTTTAGTGTACCCGATTCAGTATCGTCTTCTGGGTTATCTTTGCGTAGTTTTTTCCAAGCAAAAATACTTACTAGCGAGAATATGGCAAAGATAAAAACTTGTAGCTCCCAAGCCATCTCAGGGAACATAAACAACAACGCCCCGACCAGTAGAGCACCAACACCAAACCACATTAATATGGCGCCAGGTGCAAGCATTTCTAAAATAAGAAGAATGAAACCAAATACAATCCAATGCCAATCTTGTAAGTTTTCTAACATAGTCAATACCTTCTATTTAGTGAAACCCGCAGATTTAGCAAGTTCGGCAATACCACCAATCGAGCCAATCACAGAGCTAGCTTCTAATGGCATCATTACTAGTTTGGAGTTTTCACCTTTACCAATTTCAGTTAAGGCTTCAATATATTTTTGCGATACAAAATAATTAATCGCTTGAATATCCCCACCAGCAATCGCTTTAGATACCATATTCGTTGCATTGGCTTCTGCTTCTGCTGCGCGTTCTCTTGCTTCTGCTTCTAAAAATGCTGCTTGTCTTAGTCCTTCTGCGTCACGAATTTGAGCTTCTTTTTCACCTTCTGCTTTTAAAATTGCAGATTGTTTAAATCCTTCAGCTTCTAAAATATTGGCCCGCTTAATCCGCTCTGCTTTCATTTGTTGTGCCATCGCTTGAACGAGATCTTTTGGCGGTAAGATATCTTTAATCTCAATTCGAGTGATTTTAACCCCCCAAGGGTTTGTAGCCTCATCAACTATCCCTAGAATTTTGGCATTAATCGAATCTCGTTTTGACAACATCTCGTCTAAATCCATTGAGCCTAAAACGGTTCTCATATTGGTTGTGACGAGGTTTTGCATGGCTCTTTCTAAATCATTGACTTCATACATTGCTTGAGCCGAGCTAACAATTTGATAAAAACAAACAGCATCAATCGTAACGGTTGCGTTATCTTGTGAGATAACTTGCTGCTCTGGAATATCCAGAACCTGCTCCATCATATTAACTTTTGCTCCTACCTGTTCAATAATCGGCGTAATCCAGTTAAATCCGGGGCGTAAACTCTTGGTATATTTACCAAAACGTTCAATCGTAAATTCAAAACCTTGAGGTACTGTTTTAGCCCCCATAAAGATTAGTACAATCATTGCGCCTAGAATGGCGAGTGCGATATATCCTGCTTCCATATCTTTTCCCTCATTTGTTATAAGAATAATTTGAATAAAAAATCTTGTCTAGTAAGCCTAATTTAAGTTAATAAATCAAGGTATTACTAAGAAAACTTGCTTTCGGGTTAACGAACAAGCCGCTAAAATATTCCCAAAAAAATTTCTGTTAATCATTTTGTAAGATAACGGCTGTTTGATCAAGATAATCATTTTGATTTTCAATAAACCTGAATTGGGTAAAACCAATCTTTAATAGATCACCATCAGATAACTTTTCTCTCTCTACCGGATGACCATTTAGCTCCGTGCCATTGGTACTTTTTAAATCTTCAACATAAAAAATACGATTTCCTTGTAGAAATTTGTCTTCTTCTGCGACCACTCGGGCATGTTTGGAGCTAATTGATTGGTCATCAATTTGAATATCGCAATCTTTCGCGCGACCCAGAATGATTACTTCATCATTAAGATCCCATTTGTTAATAATTACATCTTCAACCAATAATTCTAAATGTGCCATTATTATATTCCACTTACGCTTAACTTCATTGATACCAATTTTTACAAGGATTGAATTAAAATACTGCCAAAAGTAATGTTATCTTTACTACCTGATTGAATAGCTAGCTCAACTAAGGTTTTTTTCATATCAATGCCAGCAGCTATCTTTTTTATCGAAACCAGTAATTCTTGGTTATTAATACTGTCATGTAAACCATCCGTTGATAAAAATAAAACATTTTCTGGATAAACGGTTGCTCTAATCGTATCAACCTTTACCCCTCTCTTTATTCCGATCGCTTTAGTTAACATATTTTTATTGACTGCGACCTTTGCTTCCCGTTCACTAATCGCACCTTTGTCAACTAATGCTTGAACCATACTATGATCTTTTGTTAATTGTACCAGCTGATTATTTTCATCCTGTTCAGGTTGGTATAAATAACATCGAGAATCACCGACCCAGCCAATATAACATTGATTTTCAATTAGAATTAGAACAACTGCTGTTGTACCCATTCCCTTTTTTGCAATATCATTTTCGGCCTTAGCAAATACCTTATTATTTGCTCGGTTTAATGCAATTTCAATAAAACATAACCAATCTTTATTTTGTATATCTGAAAGATTTAAAATCGATTGTTCAATTTCTTCAACTAATATTTTACTTGCGACTTCTCCGGCTAGGTGCCCTCCCATGCCATCAGCGATAACCATCCAGATTAACTCTCCATCATTAACAATACCAGACTTGATCGCATCTTCATTGTTTGGCCGAATCGAACCTTGATCAGAAATTGATTGGAATTCTACTTTCATGACAGCGGCAACTTTTTAAAGTCTCTTTTTAGCGCATTAATAAGTGCCTGTTTAAACTGCTGCATATTTTGATATCGTTTATTAACATCTTTTTGCATAGCTTTATTACTAATTCGAGTTGCGCTCGATGGCAGCTTACTATTCCAGTGACTAACGGACTTATGCTTGCTTTTAGTAATATGGTAAGCAACACTGGCAATGGATTCTCCAACAAAGGGTAAATGACCGCTAAGCAATTGATAAAATGTCACACCTAAACTAAATATATCACTTCGTGCATCCACTTTTTTTCCAATGACTTGCTCTGGCGACATATAATAAGGGCTGCCCATAATTGTTCCAGTTTTAGTTTTACTATGATCAGACATATAAGCAATACCAAAATCCGTTAATGTGCCCCTTTGAATTTCATCATCATAAATAATATTGCCCGGCTTTATATCCCGATGGATCACGTTTTTTTGGTGAGCATAATCTAATGCATCCGCCATCTGAATCATCAATTGATAAACCAATGACGGAGGTAATAGTTTTCCCTCATGAACATATTCTGAAAGGGGCGCACCGGTTAACAGATCCATTGCAATATAACCCAAGAGACTGTTGCTATTAGCATGAACTTGTTCACCTACATCGTAAATCGTGACGATGTTTGCGTGACTCAAATTACCAGCCGTTTCTGCTTCACGAAAGAAACGCTCCTTATTTTCTTTTAGTGACCGGTCATCGATATCATCACCAAGTTGTAAGGTTTTAATAGCAACGTGTCGATGAATTTTCGGATCAACACCTTGATACACAACTCCCATCGCTCCTTTACCTAAGATCCCTTCAACTTGATATCGTCCAAAATTTTCAACTTTTAGTAAGGTGTTAGTCAAATGAGTTCCAGCTGCTTCATTTTTATCAATGACAAGCGTTTGAGCTAAAACCTCATCTTCTGATTGGCTTGAATTTTGTGATGTGGAATTTTTCGAGCTAGTTTGCTCATCGGCACCAAAGGCTTTTTCTGCCTTTATTTTTTTCAACTTTTTCGATGGTTTTTCTTCACCACCCAGGCCTGATAATCGCTGACTAAATAGCTGCTGCTCTTTCCAATAACCCAACTGAATTATCCAACTAAGTAAAACAAATAGAACAGTCAAATGAATGGGGAACCATAAAGACAAATTAGTGAATATTATCTGAATAGCGATTAACGCTAGAATTGTTCCAGTTACAACGACCACTTGAGATCTAAACTTTACCTTTCCTATTTTTAAAACTACAAATGAACACACTAATAAACTGACCCAACTTAATAATAAACTAAACCAGTTTTGCACTAGGTAGTCGTCTATTAATAAATGGTCTAATGCTTTTGCAATCATCCCACCTTCGTCAAAGAAAAGGTCATCGATCAAAATCAGATTCAAATTAGATTCTGTTTCTAAAGCATTTTCAAATGTAGATGTATTTTTCAAATTTCCTGATATATAAATTGATCCATCATAACTAAATCTATGCACGTGGTTATTAATTAAAAACTTGTTTGCTGTAAAAAGTCCTGAATTAATATTTATTGTTGATTTCGACCCTTGGCTCATGCTTTCATTCAATAACTGGCTAATAAACGAAGGATAAAATTGATCGCCTTCACGCCATAAAAGATAAAACCTATTGTCTAGAATTTTAGGTTGAAGGGTAAATCTATGATCTATTGATGTCTTCCAATTTATATTTTCAACTTGATGAATAAAAATTCCACGCTGATTATCTCTCTTTTCAATATTTGATACTGATGAATGATTTCGGGAGAAAAATACCGCGTTGATAGGATCGCCTTTCAACTTTCGATTTGAAATTTGATCTAAAAATTCTTTTGAATAATTACCGATAAATCCAAAGGTGGCGTTGGGATGTTTTTTAGCTAATTTTTGTACTTTGTCAAAGCCTGTTTGATCAAATTCTATGTCAATAATTCTCACCACTGCCGATTGAGTGAGTCGCTCAGAATTATTATTGCTCCAAATGTTTAAATTGGCTAATTCGATTTCTTTAAATTGATTGCTATAATTTGCAAAGAGAATTAGCGCAGCTAAGCTAAGCCAGAGATAAAACCAGCCGGATTTAGTAATAGGCAAATAATGGGTATGCATTATCTATTGTTGCTTCTAGTCACTTTGTCTTTGTTTTTTATTATTGGGATCTCAATACTTATCTTTTAAGGATATTCGGTCGACTAAATCTGCCTACTAATACCTTTGGCATGATTAACTTACTTTATTTTAGTCGAGATATCAGAAGATTAATGATAAATATCTCTCTATCTTGGGCTAATAGACAGGATTTGATGATTTAAACGATGGAATTAAATCAAAAAACGAAATATAAGCACTAAAAAAGATTAACTAACCTTATAGTCCAATGCTGAAGATAGCATTTTTGCGGTAACATCAACGATAGAGATCACCTTGTCATATTGCATTCGCGTAGGACCAACAACAGCAAGTGCACCAATTGATTTTCCGTGTTGCTTATAGGGTGCTGAGACAATACTACAACCGCTTAATCCTTGACTACCAGACTCTTCGCCGATAAAAATCTTAACACCTTTTGCCGCAAGTGATTGGTCAAGTAGATTCATGATTTGTTGTTTTTGTTTAAACGCTCCAAAAACCTGTTCAATATTGTCTAGCTGACCATGTGATGCCATAGACACCAAGTTGGTTTGCCCAGAGAGATGAAACTCGCCGTCGGCGTTATTTTCTGACTGCTCTAATCCTTTTTCAGCAAAATCAATAGCCCGTTGTAGTAGCTCATCTAACTCTTGTTTATCTTTTAGCAGCTCACCAAATAGCTCATTTCTAGCACTATTGATATCTTTTCCAGTCAATTGCTGATTTAGAAAGATCGCCATTTGACCTAATTCATCTCGCTTATAATCACGATCAACCACTATTACTCGGTTTTGGATTTCATCATTCTCTAATACCATCACCACTAATAATCGCTTATCTGACAGAGGCACAAAATCAATATGTTGAAGTCGATTAACTGGTGCGCAAGGAATTTGAACGAGACTCGCCATCTTGGTCATATCTGATAGTAAATTAGATGCATTGCCTAGAAGTGATTTGGTTTCTTGCTCTGGATTTAGATTTTTTTTAACGTGAGCAACCACATCTGAACGTAATGTACGAACTTTGATCAGTTGATCAACAAAAATACGCAAGCCCTGAGTCGTTGGGATGCGTCCAGCAGAAGTATGAGGCGAAAGTAACAGACCCTGCCGCTCCAAATCCGCCATAATATTGCGCACGGTAGCAGGACTTACAGAAAGATGTGAAGAGCGTAATAAAGCCTTTGATCCAATCGGAGTTCCCTGTTTAACATAGGACTCAATTAGCGACTTCATTAAGATTAAATCACGTTCTTTCATAGAATAATTCTTATTTTGGCTATATTTCGATTATAATGTCACTATCTCCTTGATAATCAATAAGAAAAATTTATTCATATTGCTTATACTGGTGCTAAGTGACTTATTTAGGTTTAAAGATAAACGTTTCAATCTTCTTTATTGGGATTAAACTACTAATTTCAACAGACGCTAAACCTTTGGACAAATTATGCCTCATCCTAAAGCATTCAAAAAAATTGCGCTGGTAGGAAAACCGGGAAGCCAAGCCGCCCAAGAAACCATTGATGTTTTGTGTGAGCAGATTACAAATCTCGGTCTAAAAGTGTTTTTGCCAGTATCTGAAGTATATGATTTTCCAACGGGCAATGCACAAAAGATTCGCTTTAATGAAATTGGCAATAGTTGCGATCTAGTGATTGTGGTTGGTGGCGATGGCAGCATGTTAAAAACAGCCCGTGAATTGATCGATAGCCAGATTCCTTTGCTTGGCATCAACCGTGGTCATTTAGGATTTCTTACCGACATTAGACCAACTGAAGTTGATTCTCGCGTTCCTCCGATTTTGGAAGGCCAATACACTCTCGAAAACCGTTTTTTACTTTTTGCCGAAGTTTTTAGAGATGGCAAGTCAATAGGCTCTTCCAACGCGGTCAACGACGTCGTACTTTATCCCGGCGAAATCGCGCGAATGATTCAATTTGAACTCTATATGGACAGGCAATTTGTTTATAGTCAGCGTTCTGATGGCCTAATTATCTCCACACCAACAGGATCGACTGCCTATTCACTATCTGGCGGAGGTCCGATTCTTGCGCCTCAAACAGATACAATTGTGTTGGTTCCGATGTTTCCACACACCCTGACCAGTCGCCCAATAGCCGTTAACAAACAAAAAGTGATTGATATTGTAATTTCTGAAACAAATCGCCACAATCCTCAGCTCAGTTGTGATGGTCAAGTAATTATTTCATTGCAGCCAGGTGACCACATTCAAATTAAGCAATATCCAATCGAAATGCGTTTGGTGCATCCGCTTGATTATGATTATTTTGAAGTGTTAAGAAGCAAGCTTGGGTGGGGGCAGAAGCTGTAGTCAATTACTTTCGTCCCAGCTGAAAAAACCAGTGCGAAAAATGCGGCCTATTTATCGACCTAGAAACAGGCGCAATTCATAGAAATTAACCTACTTGAGCGGTAAATTGATTACCCATTCAGCAATTGATATTTGATTTTATAGGTCGGTTAGCATTATGCTGCTCATTTGAACTGATCTAGGTAAAAATTGTGCAAGCATCCGCGGAAGTATTCTATCAGGCAGCAACGCTAATGGTTGTTGGAATGTGTTTTGTTTTCGCCTTTTTAGGTATGCTAATCGTCGCGATCAAAACTCTCATCGCGCCGCTTGCTTCACGGTATCCCGATCCTATCCCTGAATCAAAACTCAGCGATGCTAATACGAGTCAACAGCAGCCCACAGCTGTCGTCGCCGCTATTTCTGCAGCAATTACCCAATATCGCAGCATGCGAACAAAAACAGAATAGATTTAATCGATTTTCAAGGAAAACTAAGTATGTCAAAGCAAACGCCATCGAAACCATTAGGTATTACCGAGCTTGTATTAAGAGATGCCCATCAATCGTTACTCGCTACCCGAATGCGAATAGAAGATATGCTGCCGATCGCGCCCGTGTTGGATGAAATTGGCTTTTGGTCGATTGAATCTTGGGGTGGTGCAACATTTGACTCTTGTATTCGATATTTAGGCGAAGATCCTTGGGAAAGAATTAGAGAGCTAAAAAAAGTGATGCCTAAAACCAAACAGCAGATGTTGTTTCGTGGACAAAATATTCTAGGCTATCGCCATTATGCCGACGATCTGGTAGAGAAGTTTGTTGAAAGAGCCCATATCAACGGGGTAGATGTATTCCGAATCTTCGATGCGATGAACGATGTACGCAATATGCAAAGCTCGATTAAAGCGGCCGTAAAAGTTGGCGCCCACGCTCAAGGGACCTTAAGTTATACAGTCAGTCCTGTACATAACCTTAGCGGCTGGCTAACCATGGCAAAACAATTAGAAGATTTGGGGGCGCACTCACTTTGTATCAAAGATATGGCCGGACTATTAAATCCTTATGTCGCAGCGGAGTTAATTTCTAAGTTAAAACAAACCGTTTCCCTGCCAATTGCGCTTCACTGCCACGCTACCACCGGTCTGAGCGTTGCAACCCACATGAAAGCGATTGATTCGGACATAGACGTGATTGATTCGGCTATCTCTTCAATGAGTATGACCTACGGTCATTCTCCAACGGAAACCTTGGTTTCTATCGTTGAAGATACTCCTCGTGATACTGGTCTCGATCTTAACAAACTTGCCGAGGTAGCCACTTACTTTCGTGAAGTACGCGAAAAATACGCTCAATTTGAAGGCAGCCTAAAAGGAATAGATGCTCGAATCTTAACCGCCCAAGTCCCTGGCGGAATGCTTACTAACATGGAAAACCAGCTCAGAGAACAAGGCGCTGCCGATAAGCTGGATGAAGTTCTAACGGAAATCCCCAAAGTTCGCAAAGATTTGGGCTATATTCCGTTGGTCACTCCAACATCCCAAATTGTTGGCACTCAGGCGGTATTAAACGTGCTTACTGGCGAACGCTACAAATCAATTACCAAAGAGACTGCTGGCGTATTAAAGGGCGAATACGGCATGACCGCAGCCCCTGTGAATGAAGAGCTGCAGCAAAAAGTCCTTAATGGCGCTGAAGTAATCACTTGTCGCCCAGCTGATTTATTATCTCCAGAAGTTGAAACTCTTACTAAGCAATTGACTAAAATTGCCAAGGAAAAGAACATATCACTCGCAGACGAGCTAATTGATGATGTTTTAACCTACGCCCTTTTTCCTCAAATTGGTTTGAAGTTTTTAGAAAACAGAAACAATCCTGACGCCTTTGAGCCAGCACCACAAAAAGCAACGGCTCAAGCTAATGCGGCGGCAAACCAATCGCTACAGCTATCAAGTATTGAAAGCTATTCTGTCAAAGTCGATGGAAAAGTCTATCAAGTTGAAGTTGCTCCATCTGGTGCGATTACAGATATTTCAGCGGCTGAACAACCAGTTAAGCCAACTGCGGCAAATTCGGTTCAAACGAGTATCAACGCGCCACTCGCCGGAAATATTTTTAAAATAAAAGTAAATGTTGGTGACCAAGTAGCCGCAGGTGATGTGGTTATTATTATGGAAGCAATGAAAATGGAGACTGAAATTCGCTCAACAGAGGCAGGAACTATCGCTGCCTTAAACGTCAAAGAAGGCGACAGTGTTCAAGTTGGTCAAGCATTAATTGCCCTAAGTTAATCGGAATTTTAAATCACTATGGAATTACTCAATACTCTTTGGCACTCCACTGGACTGGCTAATTTTCAATTAGGCCAAATCATAATGATGTTAGTTGGCGGAGGACTACTTTATTTAGCCATCGCCAAAAAGTTTGAGCCTTTGTTGCTAGTGCCCATTGGCTTTGGTGCCATTTTGACCAATATTCCGATTGCTGGTTTTACTGATGCGGACGGACTATTACATTACATTTATTACGTAGGGATCGATACTGGCATATTCCCGTTAATCATTTTTATGGGAGTTGGTGCTATGACCGACTTTGGTGCATTAATTGCGAACCCTAAAATGTTACTACTTGGTGCAGCCGCTCAATTTGGTATTTTTGCCACCTTATTTGGCGCCATTGCGCTAAACGCAATTCCCGGAATTGAGTTTTCAATCCAAGACGCCTCCGCGATAGCCATTATTGGTGGAGCCGATGGGCCAACGGCTATATTTTTAGCCTCTAAACTGGCTCCTGAGCTATTAGGTGCGATAGCTGTAGCAGCATATTCCTATATGGCACTTGTTCCGATCATTCAGCCACCGATCATGCGCGCTTTAACCAGCGAAAATGAACGAAAAATTGAGATGGCTCAATTGCGTCATGTAACCAAAGTAGAAAAAATTATTTTTCCACTTGCTGTTTTATTATTAACGATTTTCTTTTTACCAACAGCCACTCCCTTGGTGGGAATGTTTTGTTTTGGTAACTTAATGCGTGAATCAGGAGTAGTCGAAAGGTTAAGCTCTACTGCGCAAAATGAACTGATTAATATAGTTACCATATTCTTAGGTTTAGGTGTCGGCTCCAAGCTAAGTGCAGAGCATTTCCTTAATGTAGAAACTTTAGGTATTTTAGCATTAGGCGCAGTGGCTTTTTCTATTGGAACGGCCACCGGACTATTAATGGCAAAATTGATGAACAAACTTTCGAAAGACCCAATTAATCCATTGATCGGTGCAGCTGGCGTTTCTGCAGTGCCTATGGCGGCGCGAGTCGTTAATAAGGTAGGATTAGAAGCGAATCCGCATAATTTCTTGCTAATGCAAGCCATGGGGCCGAATGTTGCTGGTGTATTGGGATCGGCTGTTGCAGCGGGTGTGCTATTGGCACTAGTGGGGTAGCTTGTTTGAGGTTAAAGATCTTTTAACTCGCCCATAACCCCATCAACATAACTTTCTAATTGATTAAGCAACTGCCGATCTCGACTCGGATCATTTTTTAACGCTTTCATTACTTCCACGAACTCAGAATAAACCAAAGTCGAACCGACTTCGGGTTCGGTCATGGCTTCTTGTCGATATCGATTCCATCTCGCTAACTCTGAAGGGTTAAGAGTATCAACAGCATTTCGTGCGCGATATCGAAATAACAACTCTTCTAGCCGATTATCAGTAAATTGATAATGAGAACCTGCTAACTGCTGCCAAGATGACGCTCTAATTTGCTCCATTTTATGTTTATCTGCATTACCAAAAAAACCACCTGAATAAAGTGCATGATCGGGGTTGGTTATTTTCTCGAACTTGTTTTCCGTGTAAACCTTAGTGAGCTTTTTCTGAAAATCTTTAATGATCGATTTGAGCGAATCTGCCCGTTGCAAACATTGTTGCAGATCGATGTTTAAACGCTGCTGAGCTTCTTCGTTTAGTACTCCTAACGGTGCAACGGCTGGACACTTATTAAAATGAACCTCCTTAATTGCTAACCGCTCAATTCCTTCGGGTAAATCATCTTGTCGAGTAAAAATTCGCTGGCTAATATCTTCGGATGTTAATTGTTCGAGACCATCAATTGATCGCGTTAAATCAATGCAAATGACACTATTTTTATTAGATGGATGCATCATCAAGGGCATCATAATCCCTGTGTACTGATGCTGATTACCTAACATTCCCGAACAATGAACAAAGGGCTTATGGTTAATCACATCAATTTCTGTCATAACCGCCCGTTTATCTTTTAACCCAAACAAATAATTATAAAGTTTAGGTTGTTTTTGTTTTGCCAACTTTGCCATATTAATTGTGGCATAAACATCTGATAGTGCATCATGGGCATCTTCATGTTCGATATTGTTGGCTTTACTCAAAAGCTCAAGTCTAAAACTCACAACGCCTTCGTCATTTGTTGGCCAATTAATTCCTTCGGGACGGAGTGCGTGAGTCATTCTAAGTAGATCGATGATATCCCAGCGCGAATTACCATTTTGCCACTCTCGAGCATAAGCATCATAAAAATTTCGATAAAATCCATGGCGGATCACTTCATCATCGAAACGAATATTGTTATATCCTAATGTGCAGGTATTAGGCACTGAAATTTGGAGATGAATTTGTCTAAAAAATTCTTTTTCTGATAAACCTTTTTCTAGTGCTTGTTGCGGAGTAATGCCGGTAATTAAACAAGCTTCGGGATGGGGAATAAAATCATTTGATGGCTTGCAATAAATGTTAAGCGGTTCGTCAATGATATTAAAATCTAAATCGGTACGAATACCAGCAAACTGGCTTGGCTTATCTTTGCTTGGATTGACGCCAAAGGTTTCAAAATCGAACCAGTAGAAGCTTTCCATTAGGCTAACTTTTCGATATCTTCAGAACCGTCAGAGGTTACACCCTCTATTAACCACTCTTTTGCGGCGTCCTCGGAATCAAAATAGGCGACATCAAGCCCTTGGCTTGCACCCATCTTACAAGAAACTTGAGTATCGGAAGCAGATAAATGATTCAAATCGACGGTAGCGATTTTCAAGCTAGTCGGTTTAACCATTTCGATAATTGACTGATAAGATTCAATCGCGTCGAACGGATTAAATTTACCCCTCAATGCGAGAGTTATTTGAACCAGCTGGATATCTTCTTGGTGACATTTGTTTATCAATTTTTGCCAATATTCCAACACACTTCCGCACCCTCGTTCACCGGTCACAAAGCACAGTAAAATATCGTTTTCTATTCTAAAAGAAATGTTGGCTGTCATCTAATTATCACTAAGGCAAATATCTCGTCCTAAGATACTAATTGTCATGTATCACGCAATTCTTAGCCATTCTATGTGAGCAGCCTTTTGGATGCAAGTGACTATCAATCTCATTGTCAATCTCATTGTTTAATCAATATCTTTAAGCCTTTATCTACCATAACTAAATAGTTTCAGTTTTTTTACCCTGATCGGCATAATGACATATACCCGTTCCACCTCAAGATGCATGTTTCAGTGCTCAGCTAGGAAATCTGAACAAGGCACAATTCGCAGGGAATGGCTAGTCCTTTCCAAGAGTTGTAACGCTGTACAGGTTTTCTAGCTGAGCACCCATAGGGCAAGGCTATAAACAACCATCTTCTTTGTTAAGCAATTTTCGGCTAGAATGACTAGCTCAAAAATTACTTGCCTCAAATATGGTCGTTTCTAGTCTTGCTGAAACATGCATCTTGAGGTGGAACGGGTATATATCAAATTGAACCGTTAATTTGTTTGCTTAAATTAATCGGTACATTATCATAGGTAGTACTACTATCCTCGGTTGGCTAATTATTCAGTAGGCGGTAAGTTCTTTATTTTTAATTCTTTGGGATAATAAGTGAATGTGATTTTGAGAAAATAATATGATTGAGCCCAGTTATATCTTAGAAACTAAAGAACAATCTATTGAGCTGCATCTCAATGGAGATTGGTGTATTGATCAAACCATCCCTGATTTTAACCAACAAGAATTCGATACCAGTTGCGCCCCTCCTCGGCTTTGTTTGATTGACCAATCCATTGGAAAATGGGATTCCATGTTAATGCTGTTCGTCATGCAATGTTACCGCTGGTGCAAAAGTCATTCTATTACTCTGGATGTACAACAAATGCCACCGGCTGTTGGCAAGTTGTTAGCAGTCGCCACTGCGGTAGTTCCTTATGAACCGCATCCAGATGTTCATTCAGAAGCTCAATGGGCTTGGTTCGGAGGCCGCCGGATTCAACAAACTTTTAAAACATTTAAAGAATTTCTTGAATTCACCGGCAGTCTAAGCAAAACACTGGTAACATTTCTTAAGGGTGATGCTAATACTCGAACTGTCGACATTATGTATTTTATTGAACAAGTCGGTCCAAAAGCTCTCGGTATCATCACTTTGATCAGTCTTTTAGTCGGAATGATTTTGGCCTATTTGGGCTCCGTGCAGCTGCGTCAATTAGGGGCGCAGATTTATGTAGCTGATCTGGTTGCCATAGGTATGACTAGAGAGATGGGAGCCCTGATGACCGGAGTGATATTAGCTGGTAGAACAGGAGCTGCCTATGCTGCTCAATTAGGTACCATGCAGGTAAACGAAGAAATCGACGCGATACAGACTATGTCTATGTCCACTATGGAATTTCTAGTTTTACCTCGAATACTAGCCTTGGTGATGATCATGCCGTTGCTTTGTATTTACAGCGCCGTTCTGGGCATGCTTGGTGGGGCGATTGTTGCGACTGGAATGGATGTCAGTTGGAGCCAGTATATCCTAGAAACTCAAGGCTCCATTGATCTAGCGGATTTTATGTGTGGTATCATCAAAAGTATTTTCTTTGCTGCGCTCATAGGCATCGCGGGATGTCAAGCGGGACTAAGCTGCGGTAGGGATTCAGACGCTGTGGGATTTGCAACGACCACCGCAGTGGTGAGAGCGATTGTTTATTTGATTATTGCAGATGCCGCTTTCAATATTCTTTATGACAAGATGGGAATATAGTTTTGAACAAAGCTTATCCAACTGTTCAGGTTCGCGATCTAAAAATGGCTTATGGGTCTCGAGTTGTTCAGCAACATTTAAGTTTTGAAGTGAATAAGGGAGATATCTTTTTTGTTGTTGGAGGCAGCGGTTGTGGTAAAACCACCCTGTTAAAAAACATGATAGGTTTGATCGATCCGATTGATGGCGAAGTCTTATATGATGGAGTCAGTTTTTACAAATCTGATCCGCTTACTCAATCAGAGTTACTCAAAAAGTGGGGGATCACTTATCAATCTGGTGCTCTTTTTTCATCGATGACGCTGGCAGAAAATGTTGCCTTACCGATCCAGCAGTATACAAATTTAACAGAAAAGCAGATTAATGAATTAGTCGATTACAAACTATCCTTGGTTGGTTTATCTGGTTATCAGGAGTTTTATCCAGCAGAGATGAGTGGAGGGATGCATAAGCGAGCAGGTTTGGCTCGCGCCATTGCACTTGATCCTGAGTTATTATTTTTTGATGAGCCATCCGCAGGTCTTGATCCCATGAGCTCACAGTTATTGGATGAGCTGATCGTGCAGATTTGTGAAGCACTTGGTGCTACGGTCATCATTGTTTCCCATGAGTTGCCGAGCATTCTTTCGATAGGCACAAATTCGGTTTTTTTGGATACCGACAGCAAAACTATGCTAGATAAAGGTAATCCAAAATACCTTCTAGAACATAGCAAAAATGACAAGGTCAGGCATTTTCTTACCCGCACTTCTGAACATGAGTCATTGAGTTAGAATCTCTGGGTAGGTTTAACGCTGAAGTCAGGTAGAATTAGTAAAGAGTAACAGAGCGTAATTAAGGAAGCGACAGAATGACGCAAAAAAACAATAACATCACCATCGGAAGCTTTATTGTAGGCGCGCTAGTTTTAACCTTTTTTTTATTGATATTTTTTTCTGGCGGTAATTATTTCACCGATAAGGAAAGAGTCGTTATGTATTTCGATGGTTCGGTGCAAGGTTTACAGATAGGTGCGCCAATCAAGCTAAAAGGTGTTGAGCTTGGAGAGATCGCCAATATTGAAGTCACCTTTCTTCACGATGATCGCACTATTGTTAATATTGTGACCGCAGATCTTATTTTAAAACGAATTCATCGAAGTGACGAACAACCAGATGAAGATATCTTTGATGTGGTCATAAAAAAGGGACTTCGTGCTCAGCTAAATTATCAAAGTTTGTTGACAGGTTTACTTTATGTTGAATTAGATTTTTATCCAAACAGTGAATTGCGCTTACTTAATTTGCAATCACAGTACCGCGAATTTCCGACCATAAAAACAGACTTTGAATCGCTGTTCAATCAAATTGAAGGGATTGATTTGATTTCAATATCAAAAGGGCTAGCATCGGTTCTTGATTCTTTAGATACCATCCTTAAAAGCGGAAAAATAGAACAAGCCGCCAGTGATTTTAGCGCCGCGGCACAAGCAATCGAAAAAACAGCGACTAGCTTTGACAATGCTGCAGTCGCACTTGAATCCGAACTAACAATGCTGAGCACAAAGCTAACGGCTAGCATAGACGGTTTTACCCTGTTGATGGGTGAGGCCAACCATCAATTGCCCCTTCTTAGTGATGAATTTGTCCAAACTTTAACGGGTTTACGCAAAGCACTTAATACCATTAATGATACCATGACAGCTGCAGAAGGGACTTTTTCTGAAGACTCTCAGCTGATTGAACAACTAACAAGAGCAGCTGAAGAGGTTAGTCGAGCGGCTCGAGCATTCAGGCTTTTAAGTGAAACATTGGAACAGCAGCCCGAAGCACTCATTCGAGGTAAGAGAGGAAATGACTAATATGTTACGCCTATCTATGATATTTTTATTTGTCTTATCGGCTACATCGTGTGGTACTTCGAGAGTTAATAATTTTTATCTACTTACGGCAAACAGTAAGGCCGAGGCAACCCAATCAACCAAGGTTGCAAAGAATGAAATAATACTTGGTATTGGCCCTGTGACAGTGCCAGATTACTTACAACGATCCCAGATCGCTTATTCCATGGCGGGCAATCAACTTGTTCTGTCATCGGAAAACCAGTGGTCGGAACCATTGGACAAAGCGGTTGCTAGAGTTATTGCCGTAAACCTATCCCGTTTAAATCCAAATATATCAACCTTGACCTTTCCTTGGCGTACCGACAGCAAACCAAAGCTCGCTGTTCGACTAACCATTGTTGAGCTTAATCGCCAATCCCAGGATCAAGCGGAACTGGTAGCCGATTGGACTCTGGTCGACCTTAAATCAAAACAGACATTGCATCGCGCAAAATTTTCTCAATCCACTATTGTTTCAGAGTTTAGCTATTCCACTCTCACTGAGGCTTACAGTGATTTGTTAGCGGTATTAAGCAATGATATTAATGAAGTATTAGTCAATTAAGAATTAATGATAACAACACCTCAGTTTTATCCATTAATCTGGAAATTTATCTGTTTGATGGTTATGACTAGCTATACTGAAAGCTATCTATGCTGATTTAATTGCCTTTGAGATCTAAAAACAGTGGACAAACGAAGACTACCAGAGTTTTTTCTACCTGATTTTTGCCGAGTTCAGTCGGTATTGATGGTAATACTCATTGGTGAATTGTTAGCTGTTATTTTCACCTTGTTGACGATTCAAGATAATTCCAACGCTTGGCAAACGCTGGGGCTCTATTCAATATCTTTACAATCAATCAGCTTGTCTTCTGTAGGAATTCTTTGTTTTCTTCGGCCATCATTAGCCGGACTAAAGGATGCCTACGCCGGTTTAATTAGCCTAATAATTATCCTAACCGCCACCTTTATTTATAGCTTTATCGCTGTGACATATTATTACGGTTTAGATTTTAATTTAGGTGAGCGAGCACAGTACTTATTTTTCGTGAAAAATATGATTGTTTCCGGCGTGCTCGGCTCAGTTTTACTCAGATATTTTTATTTACAACAGCAATACCGAAAGCAAATAGCGCTGGAATCTTCCGCTCGATTGGAAGCACTGCAAGCGCGAATCAGACCTCATTTTTTATTTAATAGTATGAATGTAATCGCTAGCCTAACTCAAATTGATCCCAAAAAAGCCGAAACAGCCATTGAAGATTTGAGCGACCTAATACGGGCAACTCTTGATACAACTAGCGAACTGATTCCGTTAGAAATAGAACTCGAAAATGGCAAACGTTATTTATCGATTGAGGGTATTCGATTAGGCGAACGGCTGTCAGTCGATTGGCAAATTGAAGATGCTGCGTTACCTATTCTCGTACCGCCACTTTCCGTTCAACCTTTATTAGAAAATGCGGTTTATCACGGTATTCAAATGCTTCCCGATGGTGGCATTGTTAAAGTTAAAGTGGTAATTGAGGATAGATTATTGGTGATTCAAGTCATCAATCCAAAACTAGTCCAAAGTAAGCACAAAGGTCATGGAATCGCGCTTAATAACATTAGCCAGCGATTAGACGTATTATTTGGCGGTCAAGCGAGTCTAGAGCGGAAAAATTTAAAAACGGAATACCAAGTCACTATGAAAATTCCAACTAGTCGTACAAACGACTCAGAACAAAAGTAAACCTGGAACCAATGTAAGTCTATCGATTGAAAGAGCCATTGAAGGTGCGGAAAAAAGGAATAAAAAGATGAAACTACTAATTGTTGATGATGAACCACTCGCTCAGCAAAGAATGAAACAACTTTTGGCTGGCATCGAGCAAGTTGAATCAATTCGTACGGCAAATAATGGTATGAAAGCTATTGAAGCTTGTCAGGTTGAAAAACCGGACGTAATTTTAATGGACATAAGAATGCCGGGAATGGATGGGCTTGAAGCCGCTCAACATATTTCGAAAATAGAAGAACCGCCCGCAATTATTTTTACTACCGCTTATGACGAATACGCGCTCGATGCGTTTAACGTGAGTGCAATTGACTATTTATTAAAACCCGTTCGAGGACAAGATCTACAAGCCGCCATCGAAAAAGCTTGTTCACTTAATAGTGCTCAATTAAATACGGTAAAATCGCAACACGAAGGAAGAGCCAATATTACCGCAAAAATCAGTGGTAATATAAGGCTGATCCCAGTTAAAAATATTGTTTATTTTCAAGCCGAACTTAAATACGTCACAGTAAAGTATTTAGATGGCGAAACCATTATCGAAGATACTCTAAAAGAACTTCAACATGAGTTTTCAAAAAGTTTTGTCCGCATTCACCGAAATGCTATCGTCGCAAAAAAGTTTATTAAAGGGATCTACCGCAATCCGCAAGGGCATTCTTTTGTGATATTGGGAGATGAGGAAAAAAAATTGGAAATCAGTCGACGGCATTTGAGCGAAATTAAGAAACTGGTTAATCAATTGTAATATCTCAATACTATGATAGAAACAGACAAATTTCGTTTAATCAATACCAAACCTATAGACTCAAATATCCAAATCCAATAAAGTAGATGAGACTAAACCTTTGCATCACTTCTTCCGAGCATTAAGTTTGGTGTAAATCCGGTGTCCTTATTTTTCTAAAACAACAATAAAAGGTAGGTTATTTAATGAACAAAAAAATACTATTACTCCCCTTAATTGCATTATTAAATACTAATCTTGCTAATGCTACACAACCTAAACATGTGGCAGTTCCTCCTGACAGCATCAATCAACAAAAGTTACCAAGTGCTGAAAGCAAGGGATTATTAAGTCATTCAACGATGATACCGATAAGATCCTCAAGCAACCAAACAACAAAAAATACCAACAATGTTAATGCACAAGAAGTGATTAAAAATATTTACTTTGATGGACAAGCAGAAAATCCCTTGATTTTCTTAAGTCCAAACTCTGAAGAATGGAAGCTAACCGCGACCTCTCCGTCTGGAAAACTCCTTATTGATGAAATAAAGGATACAAATAGCTCACTCAAAACAAAGGACATTCAGATTGGCGGACAAACATTTAAAGGTAAAAGTATTTCCCTACCTGCATCAAGCGAAGGAACTTGGCGAGTAAAGCTTACAAAACAAAATAAATCAAATACTCAATCGTCCACCCATGAGAAAGGAAATAGTCATGCTCCCGAGGGCTATTTGATGTTTAAAGGTGACAAACAATTTAAATTATATTCATATATTGATAGCAACTTTACCCTACAAAATAATGATATAAATATTGTTGCTTATATGGTCAATACAACAAACATTCCCTCAAGTTCAAAAAAACCAAACAAAAAACAAGCTCTTCAAAGTAGCATTAATCGAGCATTTGTTGATATCGTCACACCAAGCAAGAAACATCTTTCTGTTGTTCTAAAAGATGATGGCCTAAACGGTGATAAGCTAGCGGGAGATGGGCTATTCTCTGCCAAGATACCAACTGATGAAACAGGTGTGTACACGAGCCAAGTTCAAGTAGAAGGTATTCGCCCAGATGGTGTTAGATTTTCAAGAACCACAACTGATCTCTATCCCGTTGAAGAAGTCTCTTTTCGGTTCGCAAATAAAGCCGCTAACTTAAAACAACTTAATGACAGCAGAAGTCTCATTTCAATTGCTGTCAAACAATTAGCATCCGTTCAATCAGTCTACATGTCGGCAGAAATATGGGGAACATCGAAAAAGGGATCGCCACAATCAGCGGCTTGGGTCGGTGGATTAGTATCTCCGATAAGCATTGATAACCAAACCAACCTGCAATTATCACTTGATAACCGATGGTTAAAACGTAATGGCTTACAAGCCCCTTACTCACTAAAATCGGTCAGGTTACAGAATGGATCAACGAATGTTCCTATCGCAGAAAAAAACTACCTGCCACTAAATGTATCACTACAGCACGCAGCCTTTATCAATAACAAAACTGCTTCAATGCTTTCAGCCAATATTAATAACAATGAGATTGTTCCTGAAATGCTAATGGGAAATGCACCAACTAACTTTAGCCCGTTATCCTACACATCTGGAACGGGAAGCAAGTTATTACTCGTTCATGGATACTGCTCAGATAAAGTCTGGAATACCAGTAACTTTACTAACTCCGCAGAATTCCAAGATTACGATCAAAACCGCAGCCATGAAGATTTTGCTCAAAGAATCATATCCTTTGGCTCTCCTTATAATTCATACGGCATTGTCGCTCACAGCCAAGGTGGTGCAGCGGCTCTTCATATGTATTCTAGGTACTGGACAGGATTAGATAATGCAACAGGTGGTCAGCTAATCCAATCCGTTGGAACGCCATACCGAGGTACCGCTCTCGCTGGCAACTTAGCAGCTCTTGGTGATGTTTTTGGTGTTGGTTGTGGCGTGAATACCGACTTAACTTATAGTGGTGCAGCCAACTGGTTAGCAACGATTCCAAGTTGGGCTCGCTCTAAAGTCGATTACTATACAACTTCTTTTACCGACAAATGGTGGCGATATGACTACTGTCATCTAGCAACCGACTTGTTTTTAGACGATCCTGAAGATGGAACGACTGAGAAGTGGGCGGGGCAGTTGTCTGGCGGTGTTAACAAAGGCCACAAAACTGGTTGGTGTCATACTAATGGAATGCGTGATACAGCGCAGTTTAAAGACAGCAGTCGCAACTCTTCGATGAATAGTCGAGCGGCGCGTTAAGTTTGAATACTAAAGATAGATCGGTGAAAGCCGATTTATCTCGAATAAAACCCCTGTCATTTTTTCTTATTTATCGATAAAGAGAAACTCTCATTATCTATACTAGTCACGCACTTCGGGTTCAAAATAAATTACTAGATCTCAAATTAATTATTGTTGCAGTTTCTCGGCTTATAATACCAATAGTTCTATACCCGTTCCACCTCAAGATGCATGTTTCAGCACCAAAAGTAGGCGCTTTTAGGCGAGACTAGAAACAGCCATATTTAAGGCAAGTAATTTTTGGGCTAGTCATTCTAGCTGAAAATTGCTTAACGAAGAAGATGGTTGTTTATAGCCTTGCCCTACGGGTGTTCAGCTAGAAAACTTGCACCGTGTTACAACTCTTGGAAAGGACTAGTCATTCCCTTCGAGTTGCGCCTCGTTCAAATTTCCTAGCTGAGCACTGAAACATGCATCTTGAGGTGGAACGGGTATAGTTATGTTTGGTTACTTTTGTAGCTCATGACAAAAGTAACTCGTAGGAAAGCGTAGCGCTACGAAACGGTCGTTTACTTTTAAGCAAAGGTAGAAGTGAACTAATTATTCTGATTATGGAAAGGAAAAATAAATAGTCTTCTTGAGGAATCGAAAATTCTTACAGTACCGACTTACATTTTTAAAGGAAAGATATATAAAGATGTGAGCTTTGATACTCTTAAGAAAGAAATGAATAGTGTTGGAATTTAAACGACTTAGTTCTCTTTAAGCAAGAAGGGGTATTGAATATTGCTTATAAAAAATTGAAAACCTCAATTTTTACTTTAATTCACAAGATGTTAGAATCCCACTCTCTATAGTTAACCAAGTTTTTAACCTCTAAGGTAAACCAATGAGCGATATTCTACGAATAGCAACTCGCCAAAGCCCGCTTGCACTTTGGCAAGCCGAATTTGTAAAAGCCGAACTAGAAAAACTTCATAATGAATTAACCGTTGAGCTAATTCCTATGGTGACTCGTGGCGACAAAATTCTTGATACTCCGCTGGCAAAAATTGGTGGCAAAGGGCTTTTTGTTAAAGAGCTAGAACACGCAATGTTAGAAAAACGAGCAGATATTGCCGTTCATTCGATGAAAGATGTGCCAATGGAATTTCCTGAAGGACTTGGTTTGAGCGTCATTTGCGAACGCGAAGATCCCCGTGATGCCTTTGTATCGAACAGCTTTCAGAGGGTGGAAGATTTACCTCGAGGTGCAAAAGTTGGCACTTGTAGTTTACGTCGTCAGTGCCAATTAATGGCTAAAAGGCCGGATTTAACCATTCTTGATCTACGAGGCAATGTTGGAACCCGATTGTCAAAATTAGATGAAGGGCAATACGATGCCATTATTCTCGCATCTGCAGGACTAAAGCGGCTTGGTTTACATGAGCGAATTGTGCATGAAATTGAGCCGGACTGGATGTTACCGGCTGGCGGACAAGGTGCGGTTGGGATCGAATGTCGCATCGACGATACGCGAATTCTTAATTATCTTGAGCCGTTAAATCATCAAATAACCGCGTATCGAGTTAAAGCAGAGCGTGCAGTCAATCATTATCTTCAGGGCGGCTGTCAGGTTCCTATTGGCGTTTATTCAACTATTTCTGGCGATCAAATTACCATTAAGGGTTTAGTTGGCAAGGTCGACGGCTCTTTAATTATCCAGCATAAAATTGAAGGCAATGTTGAGGATGCTGAAAAACTAGGCGTTAAGCTTGCAGAAAAACTCTTGGCTTCAGGAGCGGGTGAAATTCTTAGTGCCCTCAGCGATGAATAACGATTTAAACCAGAGATATTGCAAATGACAGCCTATATTTGGTGATCTATGACTCTATCAAAGCCGATCCAATTTATTGTCACTCGCCCCAACAATCGGGTCGGCAACTTAACTGACAATCTATCTAAGCTTTCCACAATAGAAAAGCCGGTAAATATAGCCCATTGTCCCCTAATTCAAATTTATGATTATTTTGAAGACTCACTCGAGCTGTCTCCACCTTACGATGGGGTTATTTTTATCAGTGGCAATTCCGTTAATTATGCCAAAAAGCTATTGGATCGCTCTCTTTGGCAACAAATTCTATCAAGCCCTCTTTACGCTATTGGCGAGCAAACCGCAGCAACTTTAAGTAACGAGCTTGGTAAAAGCGACCATCTCTCCAAAGTAAACTATCCTAAACAAATGAATAGCGAGGGTTTACTTGCTATGCCTCAGCTACAAGTCATAGAAAACCAAAACTGGCTAATTGTTAAGGGCTTGGGTGGACGAGAGAAACTTAAGAATGGTCTCCTCCAAGCCGGTGCTAGGGTTTTCGAATTACCTGTTTATCAACGAAAACTACCCGATTTGGAAACTCAAAAACAGATCCGTTCCTATCATCAATCTAACTCTTGTTGGTTAATTACCAGTCTTCAAGCTTTGACCAATTTGTGGCGGATCCTAGAAAAACACCCCCAAAACTGCCGAATTATTGTTAGCAGTGATAGAATTGCAATACAGGCAAAAAAAATGAACTTTAAAGTCATTGCTCAATCACAAGATGCAAGTGACCAACAGTTGATCAAAATTGTACAACAAATTATTCAAGAAAAAATTTAGGAATCATTAATTATGGCTGATGAAACAAAGGATACAAATAAGTCGGATGATCAAGACTCGTCACCCAAAATAGAACCTACAGAGACCAAAGTGATGGCTGAATCGGAAAAAGACGACAATGCTTCTCCTGCCGATCTATTTAATGCTAAACCACTACCTAAAATGAAGGCAAAAAAATCGAAAAAAAATTGGCTTCTACCAATCGTAACCCTATTACTGGTAATCATTGCTATCTTGGCTTCTAGCTGGAGCCTATATCAACAACAAGCCTTGCAAAATAATTGGGATCAACTACAAACCAAAGTCGACTCAAAAATTCAACAACAAAACCAATTAATTGAACAATCAAATAATGCCTTTCAAACATCACAGCAAGCGATTAATCAAACTCAAATTCAACTCGGTCAATTTGCTACAAAAAATCAACAATTAGCGGAATCATTGCTATCGACTCAGGAAAAAATAAAAGCTTTATCTGGCCGTCAAAAACAAGATTGGATGTTAGCCGAAGCCGCTTATTTAATAAAGGTTGCTCAGCTTCAATTGAATTTACAAAAGGATAGAGCTACTGCGATTCAATTGTTAAGAACTGCAGATAGTCGCATTATTGAAATCGCCGATAATAGTTTGCTACCCATTCGAGAAGGAATTGCTAAAGATCTTTCTGATCTCAGTTTAATCCTTGAACCAGATGTAACCGGAATATCTTTAACTCTAAATGCCTTTGTTCAACAAATACCCACTTTAGAAATTGCTGCACTTCAATTTCAACCCTTAGAAGAAGAACTCTCTGAGCCTTTGGTTGAGAAAGAAGGATTTGATCTAAATGAAATTTATCAAAAATTTCTAAAAGACTTTGTAGTGATCAAAGATCACAGTGAGCCAGTAAAACCCTTAATGAAAGACGACCAAAGAATTAATCTGGTTAACAATGTTCAGTTGGCGCTTCAACAATCACAAATTGCTTTAGCCAAGGGCAACGAACAACTCTATCGATTAAATATTAGCAATGCTATTTTATGGATAGAAACATTCTTTAAGCAAAATGAAAAAAACACAGCGATTGTTGAGCAGCTTAATCAATTAAAAACCATGCCGGTTGAAACGCATTACCCAAATGAATTAAATGCGAAGAAAGCGCTTGATCAAATCAGTCAACAGCAACTTTACCGCTGGTTAGAAAACTCTCTCTCTAATGGCTCTAGTAATAGCTTAAACCAAGACGATGGTTCAAACGAAAATGATGTAAATATAAATAAACCGGAGCCTCAGGAAGTTACTCCCGAAACGGAGAGTCAGCCATGAAGTGGAAAATAGCTCTACTCGTTGCGATTATCGCTGGCGCAATCGGAGGTTCGTGGATAAAGAATCTTCCTGGCTTCGTTATTATTGCCTACGACAAAACCAGTTATGAGATGCGTCTTTGGATAGCCGTTTCGCTTCTATTGTTATTTTTATCGGTGCTTTTTTTGATCGGAATCTTTTTGCGCTCACTAATTTCCAGCGCGAACAAAATGAAAGGATGGCAAGGTGAACGCCATTGGCGAAAAGCAAGAAAACAAACGATAAAAGGCATGTTAGCTTTTGTGGAAGGCCGCTGGAAACAATCTGAAAATACCATGATTAATGCAGCCAAAAATTCCGATACAAAACTTATTAATTATTTAATAGCCGCTCAGTCTGCTCAACATCAAAATGCCGAGGATAGAAGGGACACCTATCTTAGATTAGCGCATAAAGCCGAGCCTAGCGCCAATGTTGCTGTCGGTTTAACCCAAGCTCAACTTCAATTAGATAACCAGCAATACGAGCAAGCTTTGGCCACTTTAAACGAATTAAAATTAAAAAATGCCAATCATCCCTTTATTCTTAAACTGCTTTGCAGGACTTATCAACAGTTGCAGGATTGGACTTCCATCATCGAACTATTGCCAATACTAAAAAAACATAATGTATTTACTAGCGACCAATTAGACGAATTAGAAATATCAAGCGTAACAGGAATTTTACAAAAGAAGGCCATTAAAGGCGAATTAGAATCATTAAATGATGCTTGGCTAAAGCTCCCGGCTCATAATCGCAAAAATAACCATAATGTTTTGTGTTATACAAAACTGTTAGTCGAATTCGAACAAATGGAATTAGCTGAAAAGATGTTAAAGCCTTTGTTTAAAAAGCAACCTAATAAAGAAACGATTTTATTATTTGGCGATATAATAAGTCCCGATGGGAATAAGCAGTTTTCTTTTTTAGAGTCTTGGTTTAATAACCACCCTCAAGCGCCAAATGCAATTTACTTAGCGCTAGGAAAAATCGCATTTAATATTTCGTTGTGGGGAAAGGCAAGGTTTTATTTTGAAAGAAGTTTAAGAGTCGAACCAAGTGCCGAAGCTTTTTTTATGATGGCAAAAACCTTACAGAAATTAGACGACTACGAATTAGCAATGGAATGTTATCGCCAAGGGCTAGAATTTGTTGTTCATCCTGAAAGTTCACAGCAAGCATTAGTGTTAACAAAAGGATCGGACGATTTAGTTACGTCTAATCTGCTACCTAAATTCGAAAAGAGCTAATTATTTTTTTATAGGCTAATTGTTTTTTAATCAAAAATAGTATTCATTCCTTTTATAAAATCCATTTTGCCGCCAAATGACGGATGGCGAATATAGGCTACCTCAATTTCTGGAAACGCTAGCTGGGCGCATTTAACACCCGCATTTCCAATGCCAGCAATAATCTTAGGTTTAAATAATTGATTTAGTGCTCTAAGATAAACGACACCCTGTTCAATTTCTTGACGACTGGGTGCGCGATTTTTATTTACATCATTTTTAGGGTGGGGATGATAAGGAAACGAATTCCAAAACAGCGGTGTGGTTTTTTTATCCGCTAAATAACGCCAAACGATCGAAGCAGTATTTTCTTTTTCTATTCTGTCTAGCTTTATTTTCTTTTTGATTTTCTTCAAAAACGGATGTTCAATTGTTTCAAAAACATCACCACTAGAAAAAGGGATACCCGTTATTTTACATCCCTTATATCCCGGTGCTTCTCCAACTAGCAAAATTCGTTTGCCTTTTATTTTTAGCATCGCTTCCAAATAAACCCGCAAGTTTTCCGCTAAATCATTAACCAGATAGGGATTAGAAACAATTGGAGTAGAATCCTGAGATTGCAACTCCCTAATAAATTCTGAAATATTTTGCATTAACATCCTAACCCTTAGGAAAAATAAGAAGGATGTTATTCTATCTCAGATGCCTCTCCAATTGATTCATTATCGTGAAAATTTATATTTTATTTAAGGTTTCTTTTATGCGTTTTCCATAATCAATATCTGCTTTTTCAAACTGAACAATCATTCTTTCTTTAACTGATGCATTTGCCAGAGATAAGCCACCAGCAATATTATTGATTAACTGCTGTTTTTGAGATTCATTCATTAATCGATATAGATCACCAGCCTGAGTATAATAATCCTCGTTAGACTGATCATGATGACCAATCCAGGCATCTTCCAATACAGGCATAGGTGGTGCCATCAAATCAGCATTAGGCTGAGGCGCGCCCTGTGAAACTTGATCATTAGGATAAAAGTTCACACCAGCATCTTGATTATTCGTTTTTCCAAAAGCTGGACATATTCCTGCAAAAGCGCCATCACGTTGGTAGTGATTTACTGGACATCGCGGCGCATTAACGGGGATTTGATTTGCATTTGCACCGACTCTGTATCGATGTGCATCTTGATAAGCTAATAACCTAGCTTGCAACATTTTGTCAGGTGATGCTCCTATTCCCGGCACTAGATTACTAGGCGCAAAGGCTGCTTGTTCAGTTTCAGCAAAGTAATTATCAACATTTTTGTTTAATTCTAATTGTCCAATTTCGACTAATGGAAAATCTTTATGTGGCCAAACTTTCGTAAGATCGAAAGGATTCAGCTTATAACTTTTAGCTTCCTCCTCTGACATTATTTGAACTTTGACACTCCAACTTGGAAAGCTTCCGTTATCAATTGATTCGACTAAATCTTGCTGCGCCCCAAAAGGAGACATACTCGCCGCTTCGTCATCGGTCAGAGTTTTTATTCCTTGGTTACTCTTAAGGTGCCATTTAACCCATACTCGATGACCTTCACTGTTCCAAAAACTAAGAGTATGAGAGCCAAAACCGTGCATATGTCTAAGAGAATAGGGTATTCCTCGGTCAGACATCAAAATTGTCATTTGGTGTAAAGACTGAGGATGATTTGCCCAAAACTCGAACATTCGAGCAGGGTTTGGAATATTATTTCTAGGGTCTTTTTTCTGTGAATGAACAAAATCTGGGAAGTTAATTGGATCATTCAAAAAGAAAACGGGAGTATTATTACCCACGAGATCAAAATTGCCTTGCTCAGTGTAAAACTTAACGGCAAAACCTCTAGGATCTCGAGCATAGTCACTTGAGTCTTGCCCGCCTCCAACCGTTGAAAAGCGTACAAAAACTTCTGTTTCATCACCGACCTTTTGAAGAAAAGACGCAATAGTATGATCACTCATATCTTTACTCAAGGTGAAGGTTCCATACGCCCCTGTACCACGAGCATGTACCACTCTTTCAGGAATTCTTTCTCGATTAAAATGGGCTAGTTTTTCAAATAAATAGTGGTTGTCATAGGTCAAAGGTCCTCTTGCGCCAACACTGATACTGTTATTGTCATCGGCAACGGGAGCCCCGCTTGTTGTGGTTAAATTTGTATTTTTCATAAGATAGAACCTCGCTAATTAATTACACTTTCTATTTCCTTCGAAATGATCTAAATATAATTCTCCGAACTTCAGCAATTTACCAGTTTAACCTTAGCCACTTTGGATAAATTTAGCCATAGAAATTAATCTATTTGAAAGAAATAACAGAAATAAGAGTATACAAAGCTGCAAACCATAGATAAAATCGTTTAATTCAATGCTATTGATAGGTATTAACAATGATAAAATTAAGAGATTTAGAATATTTAGATGCAATTGCTAAATACCGTCATTTTAGCCAAGCCGCAGAGGCCTGTTTCGTTAGTCAGCCAACCCTTAGTGGCCAGCTAATTAAGCTTGAAGAACAGTTAAATCTTCAACTAATAGAGCGTCATAAACGTAATGTCATGTTAACTCCCGCTGGTGAACAGCTGGTAAAATTGGCACGAAAGGTATTAAGCGCAGCAAAAGACTTTGAAGATTCAGCAAAAGCGCTACTCGATCCTATGGCAGGTGATCTCCATATCGGTTTAATTCCCACTCTCGCGCCTTATTTGTTGCCGCATATTATGGAAGGCTTAAATAATCAATTTCCCAATATCAATTTTTATTTACATGAAAACAAAACCAATCTGTTACTTAAAGATCTTAACGAGGGAAAGCTCGATCTTATAATCTTATCGTGGCTCGAAGACATGCTGGACTTTGAAAGATATCAGCTTTTTGAAGAACCTTTGGTTTTAGCTGTCTACCCCGGTCATCCACTATTTGAGCGGGACACCGTGAGATTAAATGACTTAAATGGTCAATTGCTGCTTACTTTAGAGGACGGGCATTGCTTAAGAGATCAAGCGCTTGGTTATTGTTTTTCCGCAGGAGCAAAAGAAGATCATCAGTTTGATGCTACAAGTCTAGAAACTCTCCGTTACATGGTATCAAGCAAAAGGGGAATTACCATGTTACCTGCACTATCAACCGTCAACACTTCTTCAAATAACACCATAAAATATATCAACTTTGAAGAACCCCAACCGATTCGTGAAATCAGCCTATTAGTTAGGCCAAATTATGCTCGTACTGAATGCATTCGTTCAATCGTGGGATCGATACGCCACTCAATTAAGGCGATATTGAGAGAGTAAGCCAAAAAGTTCCTATGCTGTATTATTTTTGTATTTCAGCAACTTTCCTTTCGCTGAGGAATTAAGCTCAACGGTTTTTTTACTCAACTCAACACCTAAATCGACAATTGCTGATTGGTAAAATTCAACAGGGTTTTTGATATTTTTTTCGGTTAAACTAACCCATAAATTTCGGCTATTATTTTTAGCAATATACATCGCTAAATCCGCTAAATTAAGTGTTTGTTCCCAACTGAGAGCTTCTATATCCTGCTCAACAAAAGGGTAAGCAACCGTGCCAATTGAACAAGTTCTTTGAACCTTTTGACCGCCTTCCAACTCAAAATAATGATTCTCAACATTTACTCGTATTCTTTCTGCAAGCTGAGTAATTTCTTCTTTTTCAACGTAGCGAGCAACAACTAAAAACTCTTCTCCACCCCAACGAACAACCCAGTCGGACTCTCTACAAGTGTTGTGCAGAATATCTACAAATTGTCTAAGAACTTGGTCGCCTGCGCTGTGACCATAAGCATCATTAACATACTTAAAGTGGTCGATATCAATTATCACAAAACCAAATGATAGAGGCTGACTATTTGTTTCTTTTTTACGATCTCTTTTAAGTTTAGATAGATCTTGTTCAATAAATTTGTTTATGAAACGTCGGTTATAAGCCGTTGTGGATTGATCAGTTAAACTAATTTCTTCCAGATGAGTTAGTGCTCTTTTTAACTCTAAATTTTTAATTTCTAGTTCTTTTGTTCTTTGTTTAACTTGGCTTCTTAGCTCTCGCCTTTGCTTTTTAAGTCCTCTCACCCTGATTGTTATTAATAGAAAGATAATAGCTATTAATAATAAAGTAAATATCGATTTAAACCACAAGGTTTGAAACCAAGCAGGGAGTTGATTAATTTCGAGTTGATATTTTTTATCACTCCATTCACCTAAGCGATTAGATGATTTTATTTGTAAATTATAACGACCAGGGTCAAGATTAGTGTAGTTAATCACTCGATGACCAGAATCTGTTTCAATCCAATCATCATCATAACCTTCAAGATAATATGCATATTTAATTTTATCAGGTCCCGATAAATCAGTACTTGAGAACTCAACTGAAAAACTCTTAGTTAAAGGATCTAAATCAATTTTTGTATGAGAGCCTAATTGTTTTTTTCCCGCTACTTTAATTTCACTAACAATAACCGTTGGTTGATAATCCCATTTTTTATATAGTTCTGGGCGTACAACCAATAATCCTTGCGTTCCGCCATACAGCAAAGATCCATTCTTTGTTTTTTCGTAAGCGTTGATCCAAAACGTTCCTAAATCTACGCCATCTGATCGCCCCAAACTGACAAAGATTGATTTGTTAGGATCTATCATCGCAGATTGGCTCCAAATTCGTCCCATTGAATCTTCTTGAATATTACCGCCCGTTGCAAATCGCGGTTGATTCATTTGTTGGTTAATCGATTCGAATTTAGCAGTTTCGCCATCCCATGAAGCTAGTTTTTCTAATCCGATGGTTGTATCGACCCAAAGAGTGTCGTTACTATCGACCATTAACCCGGTAATAGAATGATGAGAAATCGAATTTTCATTCATTTTGTCTGGAAGAAAGCGTTGTAATTTAGTTTCATTAGGAGCTAATAGAAAAAGACCATTTGAAGTGCCGATCCACAAGGTTCCACCTTTCATTTGAGCTAATGACGAAATAGTTTCCGAAGAAAGTGTTTGATATAATTTATCTTTTTCAACGACATCTTCAACCTTATTGGTTTGCAGATTAAATTGAACCAAGCCAGTATCCGTAGCTACCCAAAAAGTTGTATTATTTTTATAAGTCATTTTTCTAATATAGTTATCGGGTAGGCCATGCTCAGTAGTGTATTGGTTAAAATGATTATTACCTGAAAACCTTTGTAGTCCTTTTCGTGTGCCAATCCAAACCTCGCCCTTTTCAAACTGTGCGAGACCAGTGATAAAACCATCCGTTAAACCATTCTTGTTATCATTATCTACATTAATCGTTGTTACTTCTCCCTGAATTGGATTGATAATTTGAATTCCATCACCATGACTCCCCAGCCAAACATCGCCATTTTTAAGCTCTAAAATTGAACTCACATCTGGGTATACCAAACTCACATCCCGACTACTACTTGGCTTGATGACCCTCAAAGCTGCATTCGCGGGATTATACCGGTTAAGACCGCCACCCCAAGTAGCAACCCAAACCAAACCATCATCGCCAACAGCCAGCTCGCCAATATGATTAAAATTGATACTGCTATTTACTGTTTGATCATGTTGAAGATGCTTAATTAGCTCGCCATTTTGAGCATTGATGACATATATTCCGTCACCAAAACTGCCTAGCCAGATTTCTTTATCCGTAGGTTGAGTAATCGATTTTATTCGAACTTGTTTAGATTTTTTTAATGAGACTAGCGGAGTTGGAATAGTATTTAAATTTCCATCTTGTGGATTAATCCAAACGACTCCGTTTGCTTTAGTTCCAACCCAAAGCTTCCCATCTCGCGCCTGAAATAAGCTGGTAACTCCTCGACTGGTTAATTCCTTAAATTGCTCAGACTTGGCGGAAACTCTCTCAAAAGATTTAGATTTGGGATCGAATCGATCCAGTCCTTTATTCGTTCCGACCCAAAGGGTGCTCTCTCGGTCGATGAGTAAACTATGAACAACATTATCGCTGATGCTATTTAGATCCTTTTCGTCAAATTGATAATGGGTAAACTTTTGGGTTTTCTCGTTAAAGTAATTGAGGCCATTGCGAGTGGCAAACCAATAGTTATCCTTCCCTTCTTCAGCTATCGAAAAGACTCGGTTATTGCTTAAGCTATTTCCATTTTCTGGATCATGTTGATAAGTAGTAAATTTATTGGTTTTAGCATCATAAACTGAAACACCGCTTGTAACTGTACCAATCCAAACTCTATCATCACCAGCGTTAAATAGTGACAATATATAATTGCCCGCGATAGTATCTGGATCATCTTTTGAGTGAGAATAATTGGTAAACCTATATCCATCATACCTTACCAATCCTTTTTGAGTGCCTATCCATATAAACCCTTGTTTATCCTGACGCACAGCGGTACAACATAAGGGCAAAGACTCTTCATCACCTATCGAATCAAAATAGGGATCTGCCAAATCAAATATATCATTTGCCTGCAGGCTAGCCATAAATAAAGCTAAACCCAAAAGAGCTGTCTGTAATATCCTACTGTTGACCACTTGAATTCCCTACCTAACGATTACTAAGATTATCTAGTTAAGAATAGCAGGAATCCAAGAAATCACCATTTTAGAGGCATAAGCTGTTCGCTATCACTAATTATTAAGTGGATATTGCTTTTCGTTACTATTAGTCGTACATTGAACTCGCGTAAAATTTTCAAGTAGTAAGGTTATTCATCGCCGTTAGCTGCAGAACAAGCCGAATCCAAGTAAAGATTTAATCGCTGGAAACGATTCAAATCGCACTCTGGACTGTATGCACGCGATAGGCTAATTACAGAATAGCGAACATTTTAATATAGGGTTAAATACCTACAGAAACATAGATAAATTGCGATCCGATTTTTGATGATTTTGCTTATGAGTTACGCTCATTATCACACTAAAAAGAAATACCGGTTGAGACGGAACAATGAACATGGAGTAAAAATACGAAGGCAAATATAAAATATGAAAATAAATTTGAAGAGTTATCCCGCGTTATTCATGGCAGTTGGAATAGCAATAATTATTGCTATTGTTTTGGTCATATCTAAATCTTCCATACAGCATGTGGCTTCTGCAATGCCAAGTAAGGCCGTAAACGTTATTACGGCCAAAAACATCCCTTTTCGTACTCGTATCACCGCATACGGTAACGTTGAACCAGCCATTACACTGAACAGCATGGCAGAAGTGAGTGGAAAAATTAGTTACCTACACCCTAATTTAAAATCTGGTGAAACTATTCCCGCAGGTACATTAGTTGTCAATATTGATGCTAAAGACTATGCCAGTGGTTTAAAGCAGACCCAGGCCGATCTAGAAGCGAGTCGGTCGTCGTTAGTTGAATTAGAAGAGGGCCAAAAAACAAACATTCGTTCTCTTAAACTGGCGAAACAAAACCTCGAAGTTGGTGAAACCGAATACACACGTATTAAAAACATATATAAACAACAATTAATTGCTAAATCAACACTGGATACTGAAGAGCAAAAAGTTATTCAATTACGTCAGCAGGTAGAAGAATTACAGGGAAAAATAAATAGCTACGATAGCCGAAAAAAATCCGTTGAAGCTCAAATTTCACGGGCAGAGCAGGAAGTGCAGAATAGCAAAACCATACTGGGTCGAACTGAAATTTCACTTCCCTTTGACGCTCGCATTGGAACAGTGAATATAGAAAAAAACGAATTTGTTGCCGTAGGGGCTGTATTGTTTGAAGCTATAGACTTAAAGGGTGTTGAAATAAATGCTCAATTATCTATAGACTCAATGAGCAAACTAGTTAGCCATTTGGAAAATTCGCCTTCAACAGGCGAACAAATTTTGAAAGTTGGTGGGCACATAAATGATCAACTTGGCTTAAATGCAACGGTTAGATTTGTTAATGGCATGTCAGGTGCTATTTGGAATGCAAAGGTACTTAGACTAAGTGAATCCATAGATGCAACTCGCCAAACAATCGGTGTTGTTGTTGGCGTCGATAACCCATACGAGAAAGTGATTCCCGGTAAGCGTCCACCACTATTAAAGGGTATGTATACCGCAGTTGATATATTTGCCCCAAGCCACCTCGCAATGATTATCCCGCGTAAGGCAGTACACCAGAGCCGAGTATATGTCGCCAATAGCAACAACACATTAAGTATTCGCGATGTAGATATCAAATTTTTTCAAGGAGATTTAGCCGTTATTCGTAGTGGCATAAAAGAAGGTGAGAAAGTTATAATTACCGACTTAATCCCCGTTATTGAAGGTATGCCGTTACAGATTAGTCAGGCGAAAGACTTTGCAGAAAAAATGAAACAGTCTGCGGCTGGTGACGTGTCGGAGATACAACCGTGATTCGTTTTTTTGCGGCTCACCCTACCGCCGCGAACATCCTTATGTTCATTATTTTGTTGCTGGGTATTACCGCACTACCCAATATTAATAAAGAAACATTTCCTGAAATAAAATCCCATAAAGTACAGGTAACCATGGCTTACCCGGGAGCCAGTGCCAGTGAAGTAGAAGAAGGTATTTGTAATCGACTGGAAGACAGTACCGATGGCATTAGCTTTCTCGAAGAACGTAGCTGCGAAGCACGTGACAATATTGGTATTATGGTTCTGGACATGCAGGAAAGCGGTGACCTTCAGCAATTTATTGAGGATGTAAACTCTGCCATTGATTCTATTACCGATTTTCCTGAAGATGTGGAAGACCCTACCATTAAAGAACTGGGACGTACTTCAATGGTAGTTAGCGTAGCGATTAATGCCGAATTATCCCAACCAGAACTTAAGGCACTGGTTGAATATTATCGCGACCGCTTACTGGCTTTGCCCCAAGTACCCATGGTTGATGTCAGTGGCTTTTCGACGCATGAGTTCAGCGTACGCATCAAAGCTGAAACTCTGCGCCGTTATCAGTTAAGCATTCAGGATATTGCCAATCTCATTCAACAGCAGGCGGTTGACTTGCCTGCAGGCACGCTTGAAGCAGAGCAACGCACTTACCAAGTTAGGGTTGAAAATGAACGACGCACTGTAGAACAACTTGAAGACCTGGTGATTTTGACAGATGAAAAAGGTGGCCGTTTACGCCTTGGAGATATCGCAACTATTGTTGATGAATTTACAGATGAAGAAGTCCGTGTTGAACTCAATGGACGCCCTGCTGCTTTGCTACAGGTGAGTAAGAATTCAACCGATGACACACTGACTGTATTTAATGCAGTAAAAGATTTTGTTGATGCTGAAAATGCACGACTACCAGAATCTACCCGTCTAGTAATCACTCAGGATTCTGCCTCTATCGTGCAGGATCGTCTTAATCTGTTATTAACCAACGGCTGGCAAGGACTGGTACTTGCCACCATAACCTTGTTCCTGTTTTTCAGTTGGCGATACACTTTCTGGGTTGCATTAGGGCTTCCTATTTCATTTATCGGTGGGCTCATGATAATGAGCGTACTAGGTGTCACAATCAACATGATATCCATGGTGGCATTGCTTATGGCCATTGGCATACTGATGGATGATGCCATTGTAATTTCTGAAAGCATTGAGCAGGAATATCGCAAAGGCCAGACATCACTGGATGCCACTGTAAACGGTATTAAAAAAGTAGGACGCGGTGTGCTGTCGTCTTTCGCAACTTCGGCCATGCTGTTTGGCAGCCTGTTATTTCTTAAAGGTGATATGGGGCAGGTTATGAGTGTCTTGCCTGTTGTGTTGTTATCGGTACTTACCATTAGCTTGGTTGAGGCTTTTTTGATTTTACCTCACCATTTAAAACATTCACTGGAAAAACATAAGGATCAGTTTAAAGAAGAAAATACAAATGGCTGGCGGCATAAATTTGAACAAAAATTTGAACAACTAAGAAATGAAGTAGGCAAGCTGGCAGACACAGCCATTCAATATCGCTATTTAACTGTCGGTATTGCTATTGGCTTACTGGTAATTACTATCAGCCTTTTTCCTGCCGGTTTTATTAAGTTTAAAGCGTTCCCCGATATTGAAGGTAACTTACTTGAAGCCCGTATCATCATGCCACAGGGTACACCTCTCGATCGTACTGAAGAAGTTGTTGCAGAGTTACTTGTTAGTTTGCAAAAAGCTAAGGCACAACTCCCTGCTGAAGATGAAGGTAATTTAATTAAACACATCCAGGTGTTTTACAGTAGTAATGCTGATGCGGGTGAAGATGGTGCCCACCTTGCAACAATTAATCTGGATTTACTGGACTCTGAAATACGCAATGCTTCCCTTAATGAGCTACGTCGACTGTGGTTACAAAACACAGCCACTATTTCTGATGCGGTATCTATTCAATATAAAGAACCATCACTAGGCCCTGCCGGTAAGGCAATATCAATTCGTTTACAGGGAGATGAATTACAAAAACTTTCCAATGCATCCTGGGAATTACAAACCTGGCTTAATGGTTATCCTGGTGTTTCGAATGTAATGGATGACTTACGCCCGGGAAAACCTCAATTTACTGTAAGCTTGCTCCCTGGTGCTCTCGTATCTGGTCTTAATGCCCAACAACTGGCGCAACAATTACGTGCTGCCTACCAGGGCGTAAAAGTTGCTGATGTGTATAAAGGTCGTGAAGCCTATGAAATAAATGTCAAGTTGGATACCGAGCGAGAACATGCTCTGAGTGATTTTGAACAACTAAGTTTATTCAATAATAAGGGTGTTGATATTCCCTTAAGTGCAATTGCAGATGTAACAGAAAAACGTGAGTTCTCACGCATCATTCGTATTAATCACCAACGTACAGTTACTATTACTGGCGACATCGATTCTGAAATTGCCAATACTAACGATGTGATTAATGATACTCGAGATCGTTTTTTAAGTGATCTACAACAGCGTTACCCCGGTTTGTATTTTAGCCTTGAAGGAGAAGTTAAAAATAGCCAGGAAACTAATAGCTCTGTATTGCTCGGTTTTATCCTTGGCATCAGCGGCGTGTATTTTTTGCTTAGTTTTCAGTTCAAAAACTACCGTGAACCATTAGTGGTGATAATAAATATTCCGCTGGCCTTAATTGGTGTTGTCTGGGGTCATAAACTCATGGGGCTAGATATCACAATGCCGAGCATGATTGGTTTTGTTTCTCTTGCGGGCATAGTCGTGAACGACTCTATTTTACTAGTGGAATTTGTTAAGCGCAGAAGCCTTGAAGGTATGGTTTTGCACGAAGCAGCTGGCCAAGCGGTAAGAGATCGTTTCCGAGCCATATTCCTTACTTCAATCACCACTATCGCAGGCATGCTACCTTTATTGACCGAGACCAGTTTGCAGGCGCAAGTGCTAATACCACTTGTAGCCAGCGTCGTTTTTGGCATGATGTCGGCAACCATATTGTTATTACTAGTGTTACCCGCGGCATATGCAATTATGGAAGACTTAGGGTTTCGAGAATAGCAGGAATCCAAGAAATCACCATTTTAGAGGCATAAGCGGTTTGCTATTGTGTATGTTACTATTATGAAAAATAAGAAAAATATCTAAAAAAGTGACTTACCAAATACCATGCTCGACTTTTTAATACAAATGGTTGGTTCCCGACCAATTGAAATAACAGCCGTTGTCTGCGGATTAATTAATGTTACTTTAGTGGTGAAACGCTCGATCTGGAATTACCCTTTTGGCATTGTCATGGTATCTTTGTACGCAAAAATTTTCTATGAACACCAACTATACAGTGATGCTATTTTACAAATCTATTTCTTCTTCTTTCAGTTTTATGGTCTATATTATTGGCTAAAAGGAAAATCAGAGAATGGAAAAGTGGTTGTTATTCCGCTTTCCCCCCAAAAATTTCAAACCTATCTAACATTTGCTCTGATTTTCTGGGTCGCATGGAGCTACACTATGGGACAATTAACCGACGCATCTTTTCCCTATTGGGATGGAGCAATAGCAGTATTAAGTATGCTCGCACAATTTTTACTTGCTAGAAAACATCTTGAAAACTGGTATTTGTGGATTGCAGTAAACATACTAGCTATTGGTTTGTTTAGTGTTAAAGATCTACAGCCAACGGCTGCCTTATATTGCGTCTTTTTAGTGTTATCGGTAATAGGTTTGGTTAAGTGGCGAAAAAGTTTCCGGGAAACCTCTCAGTTAAATCCTCATTAACCAGAGATCAGGCTCATTCATATTGGACAAGGCTCTTATTCAACTTTAGTTGAGATACGATTTATGCTTCCTATACCCTTATATTCAGATAGTATCGAGTACTTTTTAATTGGCCTGTTTTTAAAAGTGCTCCTTTAGCTAACAGATCAGTCAAGTCTCGAGTTACAGTTGCTCGAGATGCACCCGTAATACTAATGTAATTTTCTGCACTCAAACCACCTTTAAAACCATCAATACCTTCTCGGAACATGCGCTCTAGCACTTTAGTTTGTCGATGGTTTAACTTATTTCTTAACTGATCAAATAATTTTGTTTTTTGTATCAGAAAATCGATCAACTTAAGTGAGTATTCTTGTGCTTTAAGAATCGTATTAGAAAAATAAATCAACCAATCAGTAATTTCGTTATGCTTATTATTTTCCTCAAGCTTTTTGTAATATAGCTTTTTATCTCGTTCGATTATTTGCGATAAAGCAATCAAAGTGGGCTTACCCAGTTCTTCAGATAGCGCTTTCTCAACTAATGCCCTACCAATCCGACCATTACCATCTTCAAATGGATGGATACAAACAAAGTAAAGATGTGCTATACCAGCGCGGATCAAAGGGGGCAATTCATCAGAAGCTCTTGGAGTTGTTCTATGCCACCAGGAAATATACTTCTGCATTTCATTAAAAACAGCTGCAGATGGAGGAGCTTCAAAATGTATCGTTGGCTTGTCTACTCTGCCAGACACGACTTGCATGGTATCTTTGTGTGTTCTATATGCACCAACATCTTGAAGGTCATTTCGACCATTAGTCAGCATACTGTGCCATTCATATAAAATGTCATGAGTAAGTGGCTCTGAAAAATTCTGATACAAATCAGTCATCAATGCAGCTATGCCATGTTCTGCAAGACTTACTCGACGATTGTTAATTTCCAAACCAAAATTGTGACGGATAGAAGACTGAACGCTTTTGCGATCAAGATATTCCCCTTCAATCTCCGATGTTTTCATCGCTTCGCTAGTAATAAGATCAATCACTAAGTAACGAAATTCTGATTCATCAAAATGCTTTGTTGAGCCAATCTGGATCCCTGATTGTTTTAAGAATAGTGATTCAAGTGGTTTTAATTTTGCGTTATTCCAGCGAAAATCAGGCCAGTCTGATTGTTGCCAATTCCAAGTCATGAGTTATAACACCAATATATATGACTCACAATTCTAGCAAATTATGAGTTATAAAACCATTCGCAATGGCTCAATGCAATGATTCCAAACTACCCTCTTATTAAAAATAAGCGCAATAGTTAATCCCAGTGTTCGAATATATCACCTCTTTTCTCAACATACAGGAGTCCTCTAGGATTATTTCATATTGGACAAGGCTATCTTTCGACTTTAATTGAGATACGGTTTATGCCTTCCATACATTGTTCTCCTTAAACTGTTATTCCATGATTGAATAAATCTATAAAAATCTGCTTTATCCTTCAATACAAAAAATAAATCATCGACATAATCAACGCGCCAGACCAAATAAGCAATACAGTACAGTAACCCATAATTTGTCGAAGATTTAGTCCTGCGATAGCAAGTAATGGTAACGCCCAAAATGGCTGAATCAAATTAGTCCAAGCATCTCCCCAAGCAACCGCCATTGCTGCCTTGTTAACTGGCACACCTAGCTCAACCGCTGCAGGTATAACAATTGGAGCTTGAACTGCCCATTGGCCGCCACCAGATGGCACGAAGAAATTTACAATTCCGGCACTTAAAAAGGTAAAAACAGGGAAAGTGTCTTGATTGGATATCTCAACAAACCACTCAGACATTGAAGCTGCCAACCCTGATTCAACCATCATCCCCATAATACCGGCATAAAGAGGAAATTGAAGAATAATGCCGCTACTGCTTCCCACGGTTTCTTTCATCGCTTTTAGATAATTATGAGGATTAAGGTGAAGAGCAAGTCCAGCCAACAATAAACACAAATTGATGGTGTTTAGGCTGATCCCTTTTCCTGATGAGAAATAGCCAAACAAAAAGAAAGCACCAATAGCTACTAACATTAGATTAATGACCGGATAATGCTCTAGCTTTTCCGCTGGACTTAATTCAGCAACATTGATTTCAGCTTCTTCGGATGGTTTTTTATCAAATTCAATCCGATGTTCTTTGTCGGGCATCATCAGTATGTTGATAATTGGCAGAGAGATAGCCAGCGCAATAATGATGGCCACATTCTGCCAAGCAAAAATCGTTTCTGCTAAAGTGATTATTTTTCCATCCATTAATAAGCTCAGGGCATCTGTTCCTGAGGAAGCTATCTTAAGAGGAATTGAACCCGATAAACCGCTATGCCAAATAAGCATCCCACTGTAACTGCCCGCAATCAACAAAGGGAAATGTATACCTCTCACAACTGAAGCAACCTCTCGCGCTACCAAAGCGCCAACAACTAATCCAAACCCCCAGTTGATCCAAGCTGCTAACATAGATACCAAAGTCACTAGAATTATTGCTTGAGCTGGTGTTTTGGCTAACCGTGCAAGTGATTTTAAAACCTGCTTTACCGGTTTACTAATAGCAACAATACTTCCAAGAACCAAAATCAAAACCATCTGCATCGAAAAAGATAACAGCTTCCAAAATCCATTACCCCAATGCTCAGCCATTTGTTGAGAGGATTGGCCTTCAAAGAAGACGCCCGATAGAAAGACAACTGCTGTTAGAATAACCGCAATAAGAAAGGCGTCAGGCAGCCAACGTTGCATTAATCGACTAAAGAAATCGGCACTGGTTTTTATCATTATTATTGTCCTATAGCGAGGAAAGGCAGATCTCTTAATATAATAATGGTAAATGACTTACATTGAAAATCCATTTTAGCCACTTACCGACAAAATTAACTCTCTAGTAGTATCAGTTCTTCACACACCCGCTATTAAAACCAAGGATTGGTCATGTCTTTATCCATTATTTACACTCGCGCCGGAGTTGGCATCGAAGCCCCTTTAGTCACTGTTGAAACCCATCTTTCAAACGGACTGCCTTCCATGGCAATAGTCGGTTTGCCAGAAGCGGCGGTAAAAGAAAGCAAAGATCGCGTTAGAAGTGCATTAATAAATTCTAATTTTGAATTTCCTACTCGCCGAATAACTATCAATTTGGCTCCCGCCGATCTACCCAAAGATGGTGGACGATTCGACTTACCCATAGCTCTTGGTATATTGTCAGCCACCGGACAACTCAATGTCGATGATATTTTACAATATGAGTTCATGGGGGAACTCGCACTTTCCGGCGAGTTACGAAAAGTGAATGGAATATTGCCCGCAGTATTGTCAGCCAAGAAAAATGATCGAAAACTAGTTATTCCCGAGCAAAATTTAGCCGAAGCGCAGTTGGTTGGTGCAGAACATGCCGTTGGAGGAAACCACCTTTTGCAGATCTGCGCCTATCTTCAAGGGCAAAGAGATCTGGATTTAAAGCCTGTAGAAATTAAGACAAAAACATCGGTTATCAAACAACCTGATTTACTAGAAGTTAAAGGACAGTATGCTGCAAAAAGAGCCTTAGAAGTTGCTGCCGCCGGGAGACATAACCTTCTTTTTATCGGTCCTCCGGGCACCGGAAAAACCATGTTGGCGACAAGACTCGCTGGAATTTTACCTGAGCTTAGTGAACAAGAAGCGATTGAGTCCGCAGCAATTACTTCTGTCAGCGATCACGGGTTAGATACTCAAAACTGGAAACGTCGTCCCTTTCGTAGCCCTCACCACACAGCCTCTGCCGCTGCAATGGTTGGCGGAGGAAGTAATCCAAAACCGGGAGAAATTTCTCTGGCTCATCATGGAGTCTTATTTTTAGATGAATTACCAGAATTTGAAAGACGAGTTTTGGAAGTATTAAGGGAACCACTTGAATCAGGAACCGTTACTATTTCTCGCGCCACCAGACGCGCCGAATACCCCGCAAAATTTCAATTTCTAGCGGCTATGAATCCCTGCCCCTGCGGTCATTTTGGAAATCCAAGAGGGGTTTGCCGCTGCACCTCGGATCGAATTAGACGTTATTTACTCAAATTATCAGGTCCATTTATTGACCGAATAGATATGCACGTGGATGTACCATCTATGACCCAAGAAGAACTGAGAAATATCCCCGATACTAGTTCAGAATCATCAGAAACCGTAAGAAAAAGAGTCATTGAAGCCATGCAGCATCAAATCAAACAACGAGGAAAATGTAATTCCTTTCTTAATCCTAAAGAACTCGAAACTGCAATCAATTTTGAACAAGGCGCGGAAGATTTTATTTTAGCTGTGTTGGAAAAGCTTAAATTTTCCGCCCGCGCTTATCACCGTATTTTGAGAGTATCTAGGACCATTGCTGATTTGGAAAAGAGCAAACAAGTTAAACAAGGCCATTTAGCAGAAGCATTGAGTTATCGAAGATTAGAGAGAATGTTGATGCAGGTGGCATAGAGCTTAAGCCTAAACACGCAGCATTGATTACGGCAAAGAAAGACGTGACTCCATACATGCATACATTTCCTTTTTACGGGACCGATTCATACGTTGCAATCTTCTACTAATTTCCATACAAGTCAAATAATAAAGATAAATCACCACCATCAGCCGCCCTTAATGCGTTGATATAATCTTTGCGTATTTGTGTCACTTTATCCAAATCTTTACCGCCCCAATTTATCGGCTTAATTGAAAAATATTTTTCTGCAATCATATCTGCGTAAATACGGGAAAATCTACCATTACCATTTGGAAAGGGATGTATCTTTACCAGCCGATGATGAAACCTTAAAACAGATTCGGCTGGCGAGTAGGTATCAGATTCAATCCATGCGGACAAATCATCGAGCAAGTTTCTCAATGACACGGATATGTATAGCGGATCAATACCAATATTTTTTTCCGTAAGCCTGAACAAACCTGCCCATGTCCATACATCATTAAAGAGTGCTTTATGCAAATCAAAAGCAAAACCGATGGTTAAAATATCATCTTGAGAATGTTTCTTTATCCATAACATTCCCTGAACAATATTAGCTTGCTCTAGCTCATCTAATTGACCTCTTGTTGTAATATGCTTGAACTTTAATCCAGCCAGCTCATCGGGATCCAATGGTGTTGAACCGTCTAGGTTATCATTAGTGATCACTTTGTATCTTTCCAAAACCAATCGGGCATATCTTTAATTAATTCCTCTGTAACTTTGTCTATTTGTAGCTCAACCTGCTCAGTTGTTGTTGCTTGGTCTTCCAGTTGCATATGCACACTTGCATCTCTAACTAGCTTTTTAGCATGGCTACGCGCTCTGTCTTCAATAATGCCTTTGATTTCGCCCCTTGGAACAACGGCATAATATAAATCACACCCCATAGCATTAGCCGTTTCTTTTAGCTTGTTAAGTGTTAACCTACCTTCCACTTCTGCCTTTTCTATACGATAAAGTTCACTTTTCTTAATTCCAGCCTTTTCCAATATAACTTTAACCGGGATCTTTAAAGCTTTCCTATTCGTCCGTAACCACCCCTCCGGCGGAGAAGTTAGACGTGAGACTTGCTTAGTTGCAGAATCGATAATTTCACGATACTGTTTTGTCACAACTTCTTTAATATTCATAGTAAAAACCAGATGATTCCATATTTATATGGTGTCTTATACCATATTTATCCATAAATACATAGACTTTTTGGTTGGCAATTTCCCGATATATGCGGATGAGTAGAAACACATTTCTCAAACGGTTTACCTTTGATGTCTATAGTCGGGCTTCCCGAAGCTGTAATAAATGAAAGCAAAGATCGGGTTAGAAGCGCATTAATTAACTCTAATTTTGAATTCCTCACTCGACGAATTACGATTAATCTCGCGCCCGCGGATCTTCCAAAAGATGGTGGACATTTCGACTTACCGATTGCGCTTGGAATTTTATCCGCCACTGGACAGCTTAACCTAGATGATATTTATCAATATGAGTTTATGGGTGAGCTTGCTTTGTCTGGGGAATTAAAAAAGGTCAACGGAATATTGCCTGCCGTTTTATCTGCCAAGAAAAAATTTAAACCTTATCACTAATGCTAAAAATGTTTTCTATATCCATTTTGTCATGAATAATAGCAACGATAAAAATATCGCTCTGGCGTTTACGATAAAAAATGATGTGGCTTTCATGTTTATGCCGGAAATATTTTTGTCGAAGCTCATCACTTTTGCGCCCCATATCAGGATTATCCGCCAATAACTGAAAGCAATACTCAAGATTCGTTTTATACTTAATGGCTTGATTTAAGCCAAAATTCCGATAACTGTATTCAAGAATACTCTCGATTTGCATAGCGGCTCTTTTAGATAGCTTATATTTATTTGGCATCAACGCTAGCTTTCACTTCTCGCCAAATATCGTCGAGAGAGCGATTACTTTCTCCACTGTCTTCACCAGCAGTAAGTTCTTGTCTTAACCACTCAATCTTAGCCTTGTTCTCTTCTTCGTTTTGTTCAAGCAAGCGCAAGCCAGCTCTAACAGCTTCACTAGCGTTACGGTAACGCCCGCTTTTCTTTAATTGACTCAAAAAACCGGTGAAATGTTCGCCTAGATCAATTGATGTTGTTGCCATGATAAATGCCTTTTATAAACTGCCTTGTCTATAAAACTACCAAATATTAGTAGTTTTTTCAATCTCTATAATTCAATGGCTAACAGAAACCGAACTTATCTATAATCTCCTACAACACCAATAGCCAATCTCTCACACACGCCAACGACTTTAACCACTATAAAAATTATTCATTTTCTTTAAACTCTCGTATTCACGGAATCATTACCAAGGAAAGGTCATGTCACTATCAATAATCTACACTCGTGCCGGCGTAGGAATCGAAGCCCCTTTAGTCACTGTTGAAACCCATCTTTCAAACGGTCTACCTTCAATGTCAATCGTAGGCTTACCGGAAGCAGCCGTAAAAGAAAGCAAAGATCGGGTTAGAAGTGCGCTAATCAATTCTAATTTTGAATTTCCTACTCGCCGAATAACTATCAATTTGGCACCGGCCGATTTACCAAAAGATGGTGGACGATTCGACTTACCCATAGCTCTTGGTATATTGTCAGCCACCGGACAACTCAATGTCGATGATATTTTACAATATGAATTTATGGGAGAACTCGCACTTTCCGGCGAGTTACGAAAAGTGAATGGAATATTGCCCGCAGTATTGTCAGCCAAAAAAAATGATCGAAAACTAGTCATTCCCGAGCAAAATTTAGCCGAAGCACAGCTGGTTGGTGCAGAACATGCCGTTGGAGGAAACCACCTTTTGCAGATCTGTGCCTATCTTCAAGGGCAAAGAGATCTGGATTTAAAGCCTGTAGAAATTAAAACAAAAACATCGGTTATCAAACAACCTAATTTACTAGAAGTTAAAGGACAGTATGCTGCAAAAAGAGCCTTAGAAGTTGCTGCAGCCGGGAGACATAACCTTCTATTTATTGGCCCACCCGGAACCGGAAAAACCATGTTGGCGACAAGACTCGCTGGAATTTTACCCGAGCTTAATGAGCAAGAAGCAATTGAGTCCGCAGCGATTACCTCTGTTAGTGATCACGGATTGGATACTCAAAACTGGAAACAGCGTCCTTTTCGTAGTCCGCATCACACAGCCTCTGCTGCTGCAATGGTTGGCGGAGGAAGTAATCCAAAACCGGGAGAAATATCCCTTGCGCACCATGGGGTTTTATTTCTAGACGAATTGCCAGAATTTGAAAGACGCGTTTTAGAAGTTCTTAGAGAACCTTTAGAATCTGGAACCGTAACTATATCACGAGCAACTAGACGAGCAGAATACCCAGCCAAATTTCAGTTTTTAGCCGCAATGAACCCGTGCCCATGCGGTCATTTTGGAAATCCTCGCGGTGTTTGCCGTTGTACCTCTGACAAAATTAGACGTTATCTACTTAAACTATCAGGGCCATTTATTGATCGAATTGATATGCATGTAGACGTACCATCTATGACCCAAGAAGAGCTTAGAAATATTCCCGATACCAGTGCAGAATCCTCAGAAATCGTAAGAAAAAGAGTTATTGAAGCCATGCAGCATCAAATCAAACAACGAGGAAAATGTAATTCTTTTCTTAATCCTAAAGAACTCGAAACTGCTATTAATTTTGAGCAAGGTGCAGAAGATTTTATTCTGGCTGTTTTAGAAAAGCTTAAATTTTCCGCCCGCGCTTATCACCGTATTTTGCGAGTATCTAGAACTATTGCTGATTTGGAAAAGAGCAAACAAGTTAAGCAAAACCATTTAGCTGAGGCTTTGAGTTATAGAAGATTAGAGAGAATGTTGATGCAGGTGGCTTGAGCTATTTATAAAACTATAAGTCTTTGAGCATCCTAATCACCACATTTTCAGCACCATTAGCTGAAATACTGGTCTCCCGCTCAACTTCTTTATATCCTTGAGCCAGATATAAAGGCTCACCCGCTGTTGTTGCACCCAGCTCTATGGCTTTAAAACCAGCTTCACGAGCAGCATCTTCACCCAGCTTCATCAAAAGTTTACCAATTCCTTTTCTAATCCAGTCAGGGTGAGTGTACATGGCTCTAATACGCGCGGGATCGGTTTCTGGATCACTGAACGAATCATCACGGCCAATAGTATGATCACCTCCATAAAGTGTTTTGCGTTTTCCCCAGCCACCACAACCAACCATAATTTTCTTTCCACTTATTTCAGCTTCAATTACAAAGTAGGTTTGGTCTTGAATCAAAGTTTGATCAACCCCCATCGTTTCCTTTGCCGCTTCAATTTCCTCTTTTGATAAAAAAGGTTTCATATTAACTTCAATCGATTTTTGCATTAGTACGATAATATTAGAGATATCTTCCTGCTGTGCTAATCGATGAAAAAACACTAGTTCACTTGAAGGCATTGGATCAAACAAACGAAAACCTTTATCAAAAAAATTAGCTAAGTCCGCTTCATTAGGGAAGCCATAATAACTACCTTCTCCAACTTGCGGTGCAGATGACAACTTAATGTCTTGTGAAATTTTCTCCACCGCATCAGTCATCATTTGACACCCCGAAAAATAAATTTCTAACACATTTTCTAGATAAGATTTTTTTGTATTAATTGGAATAGTTGCTTGCTGAATAATCTCACCAGAATCGATTTTTTTATCCGATATATAATGAAGACAGCTTCCTATATTTTGCTCACCATTAAGCATTGTCCAAAAAGTCGCCATAACCCCTTGATATGCAGGCAATAAACCGGAATGCAAATTGATTACACCAAGCTTTGGAATGTCAATGATTGGTTGTTGAAGTATTTTTCCGAACCGAATAGAAAGTATAAGATCCGGAGCATATGCTTTCACCTTGGTGATTCCATCTGGCTGGTTAATATCATTAAAGGATTTGATTTCTCGATCGTATTTTCTAACCAACTCTTTAAAGGGTTTTATTTCTAATCCACTAAAGATAAAAGGCTTATTCATCAAATTTAATTCATGTTTTGATAAATCAATCAATACTTGCGGTCTAGGTTGATCCCCACCAACCTTGTCAGACATACCGATCATCACTTGGTGAAGCGACAATTCTGGCAGTAGAAGATTTAAAGCTAGCTGACTAGCCAAATCTTTATTAGTAAGTAGTAGTATTTTCATACATTTGAATTTATCATTTTTTCGTTCGTTAAGATAGAATGTTGAAAGCAACAAATTGAAATAGGGCTTAATAATGACTACAACTTCAGATACCGATCAATCTCTAGAAGATCGAGCAAAACAAAAACAGACTCAAGAAAGCCAGATTCAAAATGATCAAGCCCCTCTAGAGAACCAACCTTCAGAGGAAAAAATCTCGCGGATGAACTCTATCGTTTTTGAAAATCTATCCCCTGACTTTCCAAAGGTAAATGCTTTTAGTCACTTTATTGGCTGGGCAATTATTTTTGTCATTTTACTAGCCTTAGACTTGCTTATTAAAAAAGTAAATTTGCATTTTCTTGCTTTATCCGCAATCGGTATTATTTCTATAGCTTCGGCTTTTTATGGCTATTATTCAGCGAAAGCCTGTGGTTATTTTATCGGTGAATTTGATATTTTATACAAAGAAGGGATTTGGTGGAAAAAACAAACGGCTCTCAGTTTTTCCCGTATTCAGCACATTGATATTTCGCATGGCCCAATCGAAAGAAAATACCAAATTGCAACAATTAAGTTCTTCACGGCCGGCGGTATGGCATCAGATCTAAAAATATCCGGTTTATTAAACCAAGTCGCTGAATCACTGAGAGCGGAAATCCTTCGTGTTACCAAAAATGAATTTGATGCAGAACAGGAATCATCTCAAAATGCTAATCAAGTGGAAGAATTAACTCCCCGGGAAAGGATTGAAGAAACATCATCGGTAGGTATTCAAAATGACTAATTCTTCATTTGAAGAGCAACTTGACGATTGGCAGCGGCTCTCGCCTCTGTCTATTCTATTTTTTATTGGAAAAATAATTGGAGCCATACTAAAAGATGGAATCGCTGCGCTAGCGCCTCTTGGGATCGTTATTTTTAGCTCTGACAATAAGTTATGGTTAACTCTATCAATTATTGGCGTTGCTTTAACCTTTATTTTAATAAGTTCATTTCTTCAATATTGGTTTTTTAAATTTAAACGAGATGGAAATAAAGTCCTTATTAATGATGGCGTCTTCAAAAAAAACCATCGAGTGATCCAGTTTGACCGAATTCAGAATATTAATATTTTACAACCTATTTATTTCAAACCTTTTAACCTCGTTACCTTGCAAATTGAAACGGCTGGAGCCAAAGGAAATGAAGCAGATTTAGCCGGGATAACTCGAACCTTTGCAGAATATCTTAGAAATCAAGTTCTACAACAAAAGGAAAAATCTAGCAGCATACTTAAAGATAATGAACAAACCCCAGAAAAAGAAGCCGATATTTTAACTCAAGCATCACTTAAGGATTTAGTAAAATATGGCGTTTCAAGTAATGGTGTGTTTTGGTTTTTTGCAATTATAGCACCGCTCTTTCCCTTGTTAGAAAATTATGTTGAAAATGCTGTTAATAAAGAAAACTTTTTAAAACTCGAACAAGCCCTAGGCGGAGGTTTTGGTGCTGACGCAATAATCCTAATCGGAATAATTTTGATCGCGATTACGCTAATGTTTAGCTTTTCAATTATAGGTGCGATTATTCGCTATTATAATTACCAATTAACACTCGAAAATAACCACACAAAATCCAACAATAAAATGTTGAAACGCTCTAGTGGTTTATTGACCAATTATGAGGAATCATTAAAGCTACAAAAAATTCAAACCATGATTACTCAATCTAATTTTATTGGACGCTGGCTTAAAACAATTAACATCACCTTAGGGCAAGTTTCATCCTCCCAAAATACACCCAATAGTAAAAAAAGTCTTTTTGTAATACCAGCTAGAACTGATGAAGAAACTCTGGCACTTCAAGAAAAGATATTTGTTGATGCGCCTAAGCTTATAGAAACCCAAGGAATTGATCGTCGATATGTAAATAAAACGCTTATATTGAAAATAGTTCTTCCAGCACTTGCGACCTGCTTACCACTCTATTTTATTAGTGACAAATGGTGGTTTTTAGTTATTCCTTTAGTTTTTTCTTTGACCATGTTTCCATTAGTTATTAAACGATGGAAAGCATATCGTTTCGGTATGAATGATGGGTATGCTAGGTTTGAAAGAGGGTTGTTCGGGTTTCGCCACCTACTTTTTCCTTTATACAAAGTCCAAAGAGCAGAAGTAAGACAATCACCAATTCAGAAAAGACGAGATCTCGCAACACTAAAAATCTATCTAGCGTCTGGCTCGGTACAAATGCAATATATTCCGATTGATGTGGCCAACCAATGGTTAGATATTATTGGTAACCATATTGAAGAAACTCAATTGGCTTGGTATTAATTCAGAAATGAGAGATGACTAGTTAGTCATCTCATCCCAGAAGTTCTTAACACCATTCCACCAATGATTTGATTTTGGTGTATGTTGCTTTTTACTTCCGTTTACATAATCATCAAACTCTTTAAGTTTTACTTTTTGTTCTTTGTTTAAATTAACGGGTGTTTCAATAACTACTCGGCATAAAAGATCTCCACGCATTCCACCTCTCATAGGGGTAATACCTTTTCCACGCATTCTGAACATTCTTCCGGTTTGAGTTTCAGCTGGAATTTTTAATTTGACTTTGCCTTCAAGTGTTGGAACTTCTAATTCACCACCTAAACAAGCTGAAGCAAAACTAATTGGCATTTCACAATAAAGATTGTCGCCTTCTCTATCAAAAATACTATGCTCTCTAACATGCACTTGAACATACAAATCACCAGCTACTGCACCCGGGCCACCAGCTTCACCTTCGCCGGTCAAACGAATGCGATCACCAGTATCAACACCAGCGGGGATTTTTACAGATAAAGTTTTTTCTTTTCTAACGCGCCCCTGACCGGAACAGCTACTACAAGGATCTTTTATAACGGTTCCTTGACCATGACAACTTGGGCAAGTTTGTTGTACCGAGAAGAAACCTTGTTGCATTCGGACTTGACCCACGCCTTTACAAGTATCACAGCTCGTTGAACTTGATCCTTTTTTTGCACCACTTCCGCTACAAGGTTCACATGCAACATAAGTTGGAATTTTGATTGTTTTTTTGATCCCTTTGACCGCTTCCTCTAGTGTCATTTCCATATTGTATTGCAGATCAGAGCCACGTCGTTGTCGCTGCCTTCCGCCACGCGAGCCGCCACCTCCGCCGCCGAAAATATCGCCAAAAACATCACCAAAAATATCGCTAAAATTGCCCGCCCCGGCACTATGACCAAACCCACCTTGACTTGGATCAACGCCCGCGTGACCATATTGATCATAGGCTTGTCTTTTTTGAGGATCGTTTAAAATTTCGTAGGCTTCTTTAGCGTCTTTGAAATGTTCTTCCGCTTCTTTAGAGTCAGGATTTCTGTCGGGATGGTATTTCATAGCCAAACGACGATAAGCTTTTTTCAGTTCTTTTTCATCGGCCGACTTACTGACACCAAGCACTTCATAATAATCTTTTTTCGACATTTCAATTTTCTCTGTAATACATCCCCTCAAAGTAGAGATTAAGGAGAAAGCGACTGATTTACTTCAAGCAGAAAAACAATCTATTTTTTCTTATATCTCTCATCATAAAAGAGGAGAACAAAAAAGGCTATATACAGCAACGCGGGGTAATTCCCCGCGTTGCCTATTTCTTCTCTTTGAATAGCTTATGCACTACCCAAAACACATTCAACGATTACTTTTTATCGTCTTTTACTTCTTCGAACTCTGCATCAACAACATCGTCATCTGCACTTGCAGAATCATCTGCCTGAGCTTGTTCTTGATTTGGTGCGCCTTCTGCTTGGCCAGCTTCTGCTTGAGCAGCAGCATACATACGCTCAGCCAGTTTTTGAGACGCTTTAGTTAATGTTTCTGTTTTAGCAACAATTTCATCTTTGTTATCACCTTTTAAAGCTTCTTCAAGTTCCGTGATTGCTTGTTCAATCGCTTCTTTTTCACCATCTTCAAAAGTAACTTTTTCTTCACCCATTGTTTTCTTAGTAGCATGGATAAGACCATCCGCTTGGTTACGTACTTCAACCATTTCTTGGAATTTCTTATCTTCTTCTGCATGAGCTTCTGCGTCACGAATCATTTGCTCGACTTCGTCATCCGATAAACCAGAAGAGGCTTTAATCACAATTGACTGCTCTTTTCCTGTCGCTTTATCTTTTGCAGAAACGTTTAAGATACCATTTGCATCGATGTCAAAGTTAACTTCAATTTGCGGCGTTCCACGTTGTGCAGGTGGAATATCTTGTAAATCAAATTTACCTAATGATTTATTTTGTGTAGCCATCTTTCGTTCACCTTGGCAAACGTGAACAGTCACTGCAGATTGGTTGTCTTCAGCGGTTGAGAAAACCTGACTCGCTTTAGTTGGGATAGTCGTATTCTTGTCAATCAAGTTTGTCATTACACCACCCATTGTCTCAATACCTAGAGATAATGGAGTAACATCTAACAGTAATACGTCCGTTACATCACCAGCTAAAACAGCCCCTTGAATTGATGCGCCCATTGCAACTGCTTCGTCTGGGTTAACATCTTTTCTTGGCTCTTTGCCAAAAAATTCAGTAACCACTTCTTGCACCTTAGGCATACGTGTTTGACCACCAACTAAGATAACATCATCAACATCTGATACATTTAGTCCTGCATCTTTAATTGCTGTTTGCAGCGGAGCTAATGTACGTTCAACTAAATCATCAACTAATGATTCAAGTTTTGCACGAGTTAATTTGATATTTAAATGCTTTGGACCACTCGCATCTGCGGTAATATAAGGCAGGTTAATATCTGTTTGAGTGCTTGAAGAAAGCTCTACTTTGGCTTTTTCACCCGCTTCTTTTAAACGCTGTAACGCAAGAGGATCGTTATTTAAATCAATTCCACTATCTTTCTTGAATTCTTCAACTAAGAATTCAATCACTCGCATATCAAAATCTTCACCACCAAGGAATGTATCACCGTTAGTCGCTAGAACTTCAAACGTATGCTCACCTTCTACTTCTGCAATTTCGATAATAGAGATATCAAAAGTTCCACCACCTAAATCATAAACTGCGATGGTCCTATCGCCTTTGCCTTTATCCAGACCATAAGCTAATGCTGCTGCAGTTGGCTCGTTGATAATACGTTTTACTTCAAGACCGGCAATTTTTCCTGCATCTTTAGTTGCTTGACGTTGAGAATCATTGAAGTATGCAGGAACGGTTACGACTGCTTCTGTAATCGTTTCGCCCAAGAAATCTTCTGCAGTCTTCTTCATCTTTTTAAGCACTTCAGCACTTACTTGAGGTGGCGCCATGCTTTTACCATTAGCTTCCACCCATGCATCACCATTGTCTGCTTTTACAATTTTGTAAGGCACCATGCTGATATCTTTTTGTACCACTTCATCATCAAACTGACGACCAATAAGTCGCTTAATCGCGAAAAGTGTATTTGTTGGGTTGGTAACCGCCTGACGCTTAGCTGATTGACCAACTAACACTTCTCCGTCTTCAGCGTAAGCTACAATTGAAGGCGTGGTTCTCGCACCTTCAGCATTTTCAATGACCCGAGAGTCTTTACCATCAAGTACTGCAACACAGGAGTTGGTTGTACCTAAATCTATACCAATAATTTTGCCCATCTTAATTCTCCTAATAACTCTCTACTAAAATAATCTCGCTATAATTGTCGAATATCTTTCAGCAGTGTCTGTTTAAATTTGTTTAGTTAAAGTTTGTTCGTTGCCATTTATCTGGGGGCTGATAAGCTTAATTCAAGCATCCCAACGACTATTTTTTGTACACACAAGTATTTAATTTTTACTTGCACCGAGTTTGCTTAGGCTTTTTCGTCAATTGAAGCGGCTTTGCCTTTTGCAACAATCACTCTTGCAGGACGAATTAATCGACCATTTAATTGATAGCCCGCTTGAATCACCGTCATCACACTATTCGGCTCGTGCTCTTCACTCTCTTGCATCACCATTGCTTCATGTAACCCTGGGTCAAAGCTTTCACCAAGTGGAGAGATTTGCTCGATTGAAAATTTATTTAAGGTTCCCAGCAACAATTTATAAGTTAACTCAATTCCTTCATACATGGCGGATTGAGCATCACCTTCGGCGGTTTGTTCCAAGGCTTTTTCTAGGCTATCAACCACGCCCAAAATCTCTTTGGCAAAACGCTCTAAGGCGAATTTACTTGCGCTGCTAACTTCCCGTTCCGCTCGACGACGAATATTGTCGGTTTCAGCTTTAGCTCTTAATGCCGCATCTTTATGTAAATCTGCCTGTTTAAGTGCTGCGTCCAGCTGCTCGCTTAATGCAGAAACTTGCTCTTCGAAAGTTAGCTCTTTTCCTTCATTAGCTTTTGCGCTGGTTTCCTTCTCGTCAAGCGACCCTTCCGATGGATTAATATCGTCATTATTGCTCATTTCAAATGCTCCTCAGTGCTAAACAAATAGACGATAAAAACGACTATTTGACCTAATTTTTAAATATTGCTCTGATTATGGGGTTAAGTTAGTCAGTTTCAACGTTTTTGGCTGAAAATTATTAATATTTTCTGCTGCCGACTCAAGATCAAAGAGTAAATGACCCCTGTATCGATAAATCTAACTTAAATACCCGATTTATAAGGTAAAAAAATTTGACTAACGACCGATAGGGTATATAATTCAGACAGCTAGAAAGTACGTTTTATATTTATGCACAAAATTTAGATGATTCACCTTTGGTCCTTCGTTCTGTTTTTCATAAGTAATCGCACCACTTCCAGCAAAACCGCCTTCTATTTATCATGTTGATAAATAAGGCTTAAATTACTTTTTTAAAAATAGGATACACACATGTCTGATACTACTACTGGTACAGTAAAATGGTTCAACGAATCTAAAGGTTTTGGTTTCATTGAGCAAGAAAATGGCCCTGACGTTTTTGCACATTTCAGTGCAATCACTGGTTCTGGTTTCAAAACTCTTGCTGAAGGTCAAAAAGTTGAGTTCACTGTAACTCAAGGTCAAAAAGGCCCTCAAGCTGAAAACATCGTAGCTCTTTAATTTTAAGCGCTATATGACTTAGGTTTTTTAGCCTAGTCAAAATTGAGGGTATTTCCTATCGGATATACCCTTTTTTTTTGCTCTTTTATCCGTAAAAACATAATATTGCTAATCTTATCCAATTCGTCCTTATCGGGAGATATTCATGAAAAGCGTCATATTTATACTAACCCTTCTAATAGCCGGTAATACATTTGCCGCAGATTCTGGCTTTTCAAGCGTCGAGCAAGCCTTAAAAAAAGCCATGAAATCAGATTTAAGAACTGATAAAGAAATTATGCGAGATCGTAATCGAAAACCCATCGAAACTTTAAAGTTCTTTGGTTTACGCTCTAATATGAAAGTGATAGAGCTACTCCCCGGCGGTGGTTGGTATACAAAATTATTGGCACCCGTATTGTCAAAAGATGGCGAATTTTCTGTTGCTATCGGAACTAGCCGAGTATCTAAAGGCTTAATTGGCAAAGATGGAATGGAATTTTTAAATATCATTAACGATAACTCAAATATTCGTAAAGAAAAAGGCGATCGCTTTTATTCACTAGATAAATTTGATTTGGGCGAAACCAATGTCGATATGGTTTTCACTTTTAGAAATTATCATAACTTTAATTTTGAAGGGCGCAAACAAATGAATGATGCCGCCTTTAAAGCACTTAAATCTGGTGGTGTTTATGCCATCGTAGATCACACTCGTCGTCATATGCAAGGGCTAAATAATGAAAATGGTCGCCGTTTTGACCCAGTTTTAGCGATCAAAGAAATTCAAGATGCTGGTTTTGTTTTAGTCGATTATTCTGATCTTCACTACCGCGCAGACGATGAATTAAGATATGAAGTTGGTCGTAAGAGTGTCACTGGTAATACTGATCGGTTTACTTTGAAGTTCAAAAAACCATAAAAGATCTTAATTAGTATTCTTAATCCTAAAACTATTTTATAAGATTTTAATCGCCGACAAGGTTAGATCATCTTTAAGTACTTGTTGGCCATTAAATTCAAACAATTCGTTTTCGATCTTATCAATTAGCTTATGTGGGCAAGCAGGAGATTCTAGAATGACTTGTTGAAGCCTATCCTTTCCAAACTCTTCACCTTTTAAACTGCGCGTTTCTAAAACAACATCCGTATAGATAAACAAAATATCCCCTTCACGCATAACAAACTCATGAAATTCCCATTGATAATCTGAAACGACTCCAATAGGAATTCCCTTAGATTGATCAAGCACTATCACCTGAGAACCACGTTTAACGTATCCATTGGGATGACCAGCCGAAACGTACCTTAAAACCTTAGTATCACTTCGATAGGTAAACAACATCGCAGTAACAAATTTGCCTCGGTCTCGACGAGTAAAGAAATTCTTGTTGAGATAATTAACCGCATCAGCGGGCGTCGAACTTTCTCCACCAGGAAAGGTTCTCAAAATTGCATCAACCATAGCCGCTTCAACTGCTGCACTAGGACCATGCCCTGTCACGTCAGCAATAATTCCTCCCCAATGTACAGCCGAGGGAGCATTGCTAAATGACGGAAGTTGGAATAAGTCGAGATAATCACCACCGGCATCTTTGAAAGCTTTGAACTTAAAAGCAAGTTCTGTGGCGTCAATTTTTAAATCACTAGTGGGCAATAAAAGAGACTGAAGTCGAGAGATCTCTTTTAATTCATAATCAATCCAAAGCCGCGCCTTATCCAACTGACGTTTTTGTTCTGAACGCAAAATATTGGTTAGTGTGTAATTTAAAAGAAGTGATAGTTTCGGCAAATCGAGGACTACATTTTCTGACTGGTAATCAACTAAAACGATCCATCTTTCAGCCCGCCCTTTTATCCAAATAGGCACAACCAAAGCCTCACCAAAATACTTTAATTCACCCTGAAATAAATCAGGACAAGTATCACAAGAAATTTTAAAAGCAGAACTACCCGCTTTCCAACCTTCGACAAACTCACCATCTAAAATTGGAAAGTTGGGGCTACCATTTAGCATTTCTTCAGCGGTATAAACAGGACAGTATTGTTCATTGCAAAAGCCTGTCACTTGAAAAGTTGCTGGTAAAAGCTTGTGGGAGCTAATCATCGCAAGTTTAAATGATTCAAGTTCCGTTTTTACAACATCTAACAAAACCGCCAAGGGGTTGCTATAAGCCCTATCACAACTAAGTTTTGCTAATAAATCCATCGATAACTATTCCTTAGCTTTCCTTTTCATCTTTAACTTTTACCATTTCTTTTAGTAATCCTTGCATACCTTCTTTTTTTAAAATAGATGAATAATTATTTTTATAAGTGGCAATTAAGGAAATTCCTTCAGGGATAAAATCATAAATTTTCCAACCGTTTCCTTTAATAAGACGGTATCTAACGGGAATTCTTTTGCTTTCTGAAATAATCTGAGTATCAACGATGGCATACTTTTTATTTTTTATTTGTTCTTTAGAAAACAGTACTTTTTCATTTGAATAGTTTTTAAATAGAGAAAAATAAGTATCAACTATGATTTTTTTGAATTGCGTTTTGAATTGCTTTTTCTGCTCATCAGTGGCTTTTTTCCACGACTTAGAAACTACTCGTTTTGATACAGCTTCAAAATCAACTTCTGCCTGTATAATTTTACTAAACTTAGCTTTTTTGACTAGATCATCACCGCTTTTATCTTCAGCAACCGCTATCAATTGATCAATTGCTATCTTTAATGATTCAGTCGGCGTACTAGCAAAACTCGGTACAGAAAAAGACAACAGCAAAACCAAACTGCTAACTAGTATTTTCTTCATTGTTGGTATCCTATAAAAATGAATTCTTTATTCATTTCCTGGTTAATTGTTTTAATCGAACTTATAGATAAATAAGCAAGCCTAATGTTACTTTTAAGTATCGAATATATACTTGCTGACTAACTCTTCGATGCTAATTGCTGGCTCAGTTTCAATAATTTCATCGCCGTCAGATAGCGGATCGCCTCCACCCGGTGATATTTTAATAAATTTATCACCAATAATGCCTGCAGTTCGAATCGAAGCAATCGCATCATCTTGAATATCAACGCCCTTTTCTATTTCTAACCAGATTAAAGATTCCTGAGTTTCCGAATCAAGACTTATGCTTTCAACTTGGCCGATTTTTACGCCTGCAATTTCAACGACTGAACCTCGCTTTAATCCTGATGAGTTCTCAAATTTTGCCATCAGCCGATAGCCATCAAAGCCAATACTAGAAACACCACTAACAACCACCGATAGATAGGTAATCGCAGCAATTCCAGTTAACAAAAATAAACCAACAATAAATTCCAACGATAGTTTTTTCATGGGCTCAAAAGCTCCTTAAATCAAAAATGAACTCGCAATATAATCCGCAAATAACATCGTAATTGCGCTTGCGACCACGGCCTTAGTTGTCACTCGACCAACGGATTCTGCACCGGAAACGCCTTTTTCTAAATGAACAAAAAAACCTTTTCCCATCGCTATCCAAATAATAATTACTGCAAATAGAAATGATTTAACAATACTCATTCTTAAATCGGACCAGATAATTGTATCGATAATAGTCTGCATATAGGCTGTGCCACTTAGACCTTTTATAAAAACGCCAACCACGTAACCGCCAAAAATTCCGATTAAATTAAAAATTGCCGTTAATAAGGGGATCGAAATAAGTGCGGCTAACAACCTTGGAGCCATCACATATCGATAGGGGTTAATCGCCATACAAGTTAACGCATCAAACTGCTGCTCATTTCGCATAATGGCAATTTCAGCGCAGGTAGAAGAGCCGACTCTGGCAATAACCATTAAAGCTGTCATCACCGGCCCAAGCTCTTGGATCAAACTAAGAGAAACCGCGGAGCCCATCAGATCAACCGAACCAAATCGAGCCAGCACATCATAAAACTGTAAGGCCAAAACCATTCCAGTAAACAAACCCGATAACAAAATAATTGGCATCGACCGCGCGCCAATAAAAGCTATCTGTTTTAGCAATTCTTGAAAACCAAAAGGGCGGCTAAATAAACCCAAAACAGTGTGATAAAGAAAAACACTTAGTCGGCCAACTTCCTCAAATTTTTGGATAACCGACGCGCCTAGTTTTTCAATTTGAGCAAACATTTTATTTTGCTCCCTTTGTTAATCTAGACAGATACTTTTCGGCATCAATTTGTACATCTCGCGGACTTCGATTAATTAGGTTAGCCACTCGTTTATCAGTACAGGCTTTAATCTCGTCTACGCTTCCGGTAGTTACTAATTCGCCATCAGCAAGTACCGCAATTCGGTCGGCAATAGTAAAAGCACTTTCTAATTCGTGTGTAACAACAACAATGGTCATATTCATTGCTTTACGTAATTTTAAAATTAACTGATCAAGTTCGACCGAAGTCACCGGATCAAGACCCGCTGATGGCTCATCAAAGAAAAGAATTTTAGGATCCATGATTACCGCTCGCGCAAGCCCTGCACGTTTTAACATGCCGCCTGACAATTCTGATGGCATAAGATCTTCACAATCAGCGAGACTCATTAACTCTAATTTTAGTCGAGTCATAATACTGATGGTGTTCTCATCTAAATCAGTATGTTGGCGTAGCGGAAGTTTTATATTATCACCGACACTGAGTGAACTTAATAACGCACCACCTTGAAAAGCCACTCCCGTTGAACGTCTTAATTTCAATAATTCAGATTGACTAGCATTAGATAAATCCAAACCATGAACTAACACCCGTCCATCAGACGGCTCTTTTAGCCCCAGCATATTCTTTAGCAAGGTGCTTTTTCCCGAACCACTACCACCCATAATGACCAAGATCTCGCCATCGTTAACCGACAAGTTGATATCATACAAAACTTGCCGGTCACCATAGCCGCTATTCAAATCTTTAACATCGATCAAAACCGATGGTTTTTGTGAATTTTCAGTCATTCTTTAACGTCTGATACAGCATCTACAAGCGTAAATACTTGATCTAATCGAGTTAACTCCAAGACTTGACGAGGCGCTCCGTTAGCCGCCGCAATCTTTAAGGATGTTTTTTTCTTGTTGGCTGTATTTAGCCCTTCAACAAGAATCGCCATGCCTGAGGAATCAATATAAGTTAATTCTGAAAAGTCGACAATAACTGAATAGTCTTGATTGATAATATCCAGCAAACAACGCCTGACTTCAGAGGAATTAGACAAATCAATTTCACCAGTAAGATGAAGTACTTTGTAATTCAAATGTTCAGAACAATCAAAGCTCATGTTAAGTATTCTCCTTTGGTAAATCCTTTTTCATTTCTAATAGGTTGCCTTTACATGTACTTGTATGAATAAACTCAACCGAATCCATAACCTTTTGCATCAACTGAACACCCAAACCTCCCGGCTCAAGTGCTGGTGTTGGCTCGAAATTAAGACAGTCTTTAGAAACATGTTTTGCAAAATCATGGAGCCTAAAAATGACTTGCTTACCGTCAGTAAAAACCGTAATTTCAATTTGCTCGTCGCGACAGTCATTGTAGGCGTAGCGGATAATATTGGTACAAGCTTCATCAATTGCAAGGACAATGGCGTTAATATCTTGTTCTACAAATGATAACTGTCTGCAAACATCCGAAATATTCTTGCGAATATCAGATAATTGGCTTGGACAAGAAATCCAACTCTTTGATAGCAGTTCTTTAGATTGCATTATATTAAAACCTTTTCAACCGTTAAAACAAGGTTATCATAATTTGTTATTGGAGGTTAACAAAGGACGCAAATCCCCACCTTATCAAACCTGAATCCGTCAGATCTGAACTTGAAAATTCCAAACCTTGACTTATTAGGACGGTCGACCTAATATACACTGGTTTAGGATGCTTGTCCTATTATTGTCACTTCAACTTAAAAGCGAATCAATGTCCGATAATATAACGACTCGAGATCACATCGTTGAAGCCGCCGATCAGTTGTTCTATGAACAAGGTTTTGAGCATACTTCTTTCTCAGATATTGCAAATAAGGTAAAAATTTCACGGGGTAATTTCTATTATCACTTTAAATCCAAAGATGAAATTCTTGATGCGGTTATTAACGCTCGTCTCACCAATACCCAAAAAATGTTAGATCAGTGGGAGTTCGAAGGAAAAACACCTCTCGATCGAATCACTAGTTTTATCCATATTTTGATTATGAATCAAACAAAAATAAAACTTTATGGATGCCCGGTTGGAACCCTATCAACAGAACTTGCCAAGTTAAACCATGCTTCAACAACCGAGGCAAATAAACTATTCACCTTATTTCGGAACTGGCTAAGCAGACAATTTAAGCAACTTGGATATGATACCAATACCGACGAGTTAGCCATGCATTTACTTGCCCGCAGCCAAGGTGTCGCCATGCTAGCAAATGCTTTTCATGATGAGGCATTTATTAATCAAGAAGTTAAACAAATGTGTGATTGGTTAATTTCCTGCAAGAAAAATCTAGCCTCATGAGCTTTCTTTTAATCATTTAATTTATTTATAGGAGTAATCCGCAATGTTTTTTGTACAACTTAAATTTTCGAATAATAAAAGCCAAGCTGGTCAATTAATGGCTGGGCATAATGAATGGATTAAACACGGTTTTGATGATGGCGTATTTTTGTTAGTCGGCAGTCTTCGACCTAATTTGGGCGGTGGGATCTTGGCACATAATACTTCGCTTGCCGATATCCAAACTAGAGTTGAGCAAGATCCATTTGTCGCGGAGGATGTAGTGAACGCAGAAATTCTTGAAATCAGTCCAGCTAAGGCGGATAAACGGTTGGCATTTCTGCTTGATTAATGACTTTTTAATTCTTACAGTTGCGATTTAGAAATTCAGCCGTTGCATTGATTAATCTAGCTCTAGAAGAAGAAAAACTATGGTCATCCTCGATGGTTTTATACGATACTTGGCTGTTTTACCGAAACATTATCTAAAATGCCAGCAATCTCCATATGTCCACCCATGCTGTGTCCAACAGTTGAGATTTGCTTTGGATCAATACGCAACCTTGTCGCATTTTTTTCTTCCATTAGGAATTGCAAAACAATTTGAACATCTTGCTCTGCACTGCGAAAAGAAAATTCCCCTTCGCTACCCCATGAACCTCGATAATGAAAAAAGACCACATTCCAGCCCTTACTTCGCATGGCTTGAGCAACGTCTAAATTTTTCTCATTTCCGGGATAGCCATGTAATAACAAGATCGTCGGGTGTGGTCCCTTGCCAGCAGCTAAATAAGCAAAACCAGACATACGCTTTCCGTGGGATTCTATCGTCAGTTCAACAACTGCTGCGGGGTGTTCGCCTATTGCCTTTGAGTAGGTCGCCTTTGGAACTAATATAGAGACAAATAGCGATATGATTATAAGAGGTAGTTTCATCAGTTTTTCCTTGAAACGAAAATTATCTGCTGAACAGTTTGCCACTTTAATGGAATATTTAATATAAGTAATAATTTTTATTAATTAAAAGAATGAAGTCTTTATTATCCCAAATATTATTTCGGAACCTGTTGCATAATGTCAACAAATATAAATCCATCACGCTCAACAATTTCACCCGTTAGTATCTCAATTTTATCGCTAAACATCGGCCCATCAAAAACAAAACTATGAAATTCCCCATTTTCACCGCAGGGATCAACATTTTTGGGTAGGGTATCAAGAAAATTGCTATCGAATTCCTTACCGATAAAGTTTTCTGAAATTTGTTTAGGATCAATACATGTGATGACCGTTCTCAAGCCTTGACGAATCATTTCTCTAGATAGTTTATCAGTAGCCATTCCCCAGATAGGAAAAATAGGTTTTATGCCTGAATCCTTTAATTTATCTTCTCGGTATTGACGAACATCTTCAAGGAACAAATCACCAAAGGCGAAATACTCAATATTTTCTTTGATTGATTTCTTAGTAAATTCTCCCATTATTTTTTCATATATCGCATTATTACATGGGTTTGGAATTTCGATAATTTGTAGTGGAAGATCAAGACTTTTGGCTTGTTCTTTTAAAAGTTCGACTCTAACGCCATGCATAGCAACCCGATTAAACTCTTGGTTGACTGTGCAAAATAATCCAACCAATTCAATTTCGGGATCTTTCTGTAATTGATACAAGGCCCAAGCGCTATCTTTGCCACTACTCCAAGACATTAAGGTTCTTTTTTTCATATTGCTCTCTTAATTTAATTAAAGCCCCAAAACAAATGCCAAAACAAATGCCAGTCACCATATAGCCAATCACTGACAGAAACAACTGACAAAAGCTTACACCAATAATCGAATTAACTCGCGGCAATGGATCCACTTTCAGTGAATAATAAGGATCCTCAATACTGACATCAAGGATGATGACATGGCAATTAAACGAAGTGAGCAAATTGACCCAGAAAATGCGGGTTATTATCATTTAACCTCTCGATGCGTACGCCGTGCGTTTCTTTGCGGCATAGATGAAGAAACAGGCATCAATTACGATTATCGAAGGCAATGGATTGAAGATCGGATATTAGAGCTTGCCAATCTATTTTCCTTTGAAGTCTACGCCTATGCCGTGATGCATAACCATTATCATCTGGTGATTTATTCTGATCCCAAATTGCCCGAATCCTGGTCTGATTTAGAAGTCGCTGAAAAGTGGTTGAAGGTGTTTCCGGGAAAGCTGGATAACCCAAAATTTAAACTTCAGCGAGACTTAAAACTTCAAGCAATTATGGCGAGTCCTGAGTTATTAGCGACTTACCGAGAAAGACTCGGCAGTGTTTCATGGCTAATGCGTCGGATTAATGAGCCCTTAGCTAAAATGGCAAACAAGGAAGATTTTTGTAAAGGTCATTTCTTTGAAGCCCGATTTAATTCTCAAGCCTTACTGGATGTTACCAACAATGCAAAAATGATCCACTTCACCAGTTGAAATCTGATCCAGTTAATTTCACACTGGCGCTTTTTTAGGAGCGCCATGATTTCAAAAGAAGAGTTCATGAAAATTAAAACATTAT